>CEQX01131461.1_pt1 | contig 32075 bp, 21 predicted proteins | sample 356261 | NCBI WGS metagenome assembly CEQX01 (sample SAMEA2621076, study PRJEB7988) | marine metagenome | isolation source: saline water (ENVO:00002010), including | reverse complement strand
GATGGTTTCTGGGTATGCAGTGTTTCATCTGTTTCCGTGGACCTCTGTCCAGCAAGCCCGCCATCTTTCTTCTCGACGGTATCCAATGATGGAGATCAGGATGGTTGCCAAGATGTTGGTGAAGATCTCGATGATGATAACGACGGGTTTTCTGATGAAATCGACCATTGCCCGGTCAATGCAGGAACAAGTTACCTCGGCTCATTGATGGGATGTGCTGACTTTGACACCGATGGATATGCTGATTCAGTTGATGAGTTCCCTACTGAGTCATCACAATGGAGGGATACTGACGGCGATGGTTTTGGAGATGAAGCCAGCGGATTTGAAGGTGATCAATGTAAGACCGTATCTGGGACCTCGTTTGAAGATCGCATTGGCTGTCTCGACTCGGATGACGACGGCTGGTCCGACCCTGATGCGACTTGGACAACGAGTTCAGGAGCCGATGCGTTCCCGAATTATTACAGCCAGCATGCGGACCAAGATGGGGATGGTTATGGTGATGCAGAAAATGGATTCCAAGCAGACATCTGTCCGTTGATTACGGGAACTTCATTCGAAGATGTGTTTGGATGTTTGGACACCGATGGTGATGGTTGGTCTGATGCAGCTGACGCATTCCCGAATGATTCAACACAATATTTAGATGCAGACATGGATGGCTATGGAGATTCAATTTCAGGTAATTCCCCCGATGGTTGCCCAGGCTTGTTTGGACTTTCTTCGAACGAACGATATGGATGTCCTGATTCCGATGGTGATGGATGGGATGATGGTTTGGATCAATTCCCAGAAGACGATCGGTTTTGGTCTGATAATGACGAGGACGGCCATCCTGACCAAACAGGAACGAACCTAAGTGATGATTGTGCTGACATCTGGGGAGATTCATACATTGATCGAATTGGATGTCTTGACTCAGATGGAGACGGCTGGTCTGACGATGCAGATGCTTTCCCACAGGATGCTTCTCGGAACGTCGAATCTGAGTCTTCTTTCCTTTCCGTTCAGTTCGGTCTCATTGGTTTGGGCATCCTTGTTCTCGCTGTTTTACTCGCTTTCTTTGTAACCCGTCGAAACGGTAAATCCAACATGGACTTGGCATCGCAACCGATGCCCCAGCCGTTTGTTCCTCCAAACATCGTAAGTGGCCCTCCACTTCCACCCGAAGGTCTTCCAGCTGGATGGACAATGGAACAGTGGTCTTGGTATGGTGAAGACTATCTCAAGAACCGTTGAATGTTTCTTCATTACATTATTGTGTTTTTTACAATCCGCCGATGATACCTGCTCCAATGAGCAAAGCAAGTAACAATGCAGTCATTGATGCTGCCAATACATGAAAACCGATTGCAACCACTACTCGCAGTTCTTTCTTTTCGATTCTGTTGTAAGGATAGAGTTTAGCAACTTCTTCATGTCCACCCTTGAGTCCGAAGATTGTTCGAGCAAATGTTGCTCTACGGACGATTTCAAAACATACTATTACCCCTACCATGACAAGGATTGTCCCTATTGCAAGTCCAGAATAATATCCTACACCAAGAATCCCAAATATCGCAATTGGGAAGAACGTGAGATGCATGTGAACGATGTATGTAGGATAAACTGCTTCGTTGAGGTAAGCCAACCACTTGCTTGGCCGATTCAAAAATTTTGAGGCCCAACTGAAAATCAAAAGGCACCAAAACCAAGCATGAAACGACTGGATTGAAGCAGCCAGAATTGTGGTCGTTGAATAGGCATCATATCCCTCATTCACCCATCCTCCAGCCATGATGTTCGGAATTGAACTTACTTCACTCATCACAAACCACATGAATGCTAAAATTGGTGTCAAAATCGAGATTGGTAGCCGTATCCTATCAAGGACTCGGAAGTAATCTTCTTTCGCAGAAATCAGTAAGTAACCAAATAAGAAGTAGAGCAAGTATCTTGGGAATTCCCACCACATTCCAACTTCTCCAAAACCCCATGGTTTGAACAAAATAGCATTCAAAGTGAGTATGAGCGCCGGTAGAAGCATAATACCAGCGCCAAAACGAATGTTCAGTATTGAACGTACCGCTCTCACTACGAAACCTTCGGGGTTTTTACGAACATGGCCAAAGAGTGGGGTTAAAATCACTGAATAGATGAGTAAATTGTAGATGAACCATAGATGGCCGTAAGGCATATCTTCTGAACCTGGAAAAATTGTAAATAATCCTAAAAGGGCTTTTTTTGGCTCAAATATTCCAAAGAAAAGTATGAAGGTTGCGAAAAGTAAAGGGAATCCAAGGCGCACTCCTCGTTCAACAATATACGTTTTTGCAGTTCTACGACGGAAAGCGAAGGCACTCCCCATCCCTGATATGACAAATAAAGCAGCAAGCCTCCACTGATGCATTACACCAATGATAATGAAGAGTGGGAAATTAAAGATTTCCATACTGCTGTCATCGCCTTCAAGTTGTCCAAGAGAAAAAACCGCATAGTGAAACCAAATTAGCAATGCAAAAAGAACAACACGAAGCCAATCAATGTCGTGGCGACGAGGTGATTGATGCGTTGATGTTTTTGGGGGTGAATGAATCATGCTTGTCTCAACGTTCCGAGTAAATACGGTATTTTAACGACACCCTCTTTGAACACCCCATTTCCTTATTCAACAAGCCTTTTGAGTCACTGGAGGTCCGGCAAATTGAATTCGATGAGTGGGTATGGCGAGAAAGACTCAACTGGAAAAAGTGTCCTTACTTTAGGGGTTATAACAGTTGTTAGTTTCGGATTTCTCTTCTATTGGAATGTGTTCTCATTGCTTGAAGTCGCATCAGCGTCATTTCTCTCCTCCTCTCTTCCAAATATTTTGATTGTCTGCTGGCGAACATTTTGTCTCCTCATCGGCGTTTCTGCAATCGTTTACATGTTTCGAATGAAGACAGGAACAATGGTTGTTCTCGATCATGAGTCGCGCAGAGAAAAAACCCTTCATCCGCTCGGGATCAAGAAATTCGTAACGTTCAGCAGTTGGACTCTCTTGTGCAATGTTCTCTATTTTTCCCTTGCAACCCTTTCCTCCTTATCACTTACTTTCTCATTCACATTTCCTCCATGGCTCAATATCATTCAAGTCTTGATTTTTTCAACTGCCCTTGGTTCAGCATTTCTCACTTCAACAATCGTTAGGCACATCATTTTACCTGCAGAAGTGAAGCAAAAGCGAATGCATGAACATCAATTCTACTTTCACAACCAGACAATGCATAATTTTGTGACAATTTTCCTTGCAGTCGAAATAATTCTCATACAACCTGCGTTACAACCGCATTTTGCCATTTTTGGATTATTCTTTGGAGCATTATATGCTCTTTTTGCATATCCATTCGCATATTATGGAGGTGGATATTATGTCTACAGTTTTCTCGACCCCAGATTGAGACTCGCACCTTTACTGGTAACCGGTCTTGCGACTGCTATCTCTCTTTTTTATCTCGGCATCTGGGTTCTTACAGTCATTCTTGAACTCAATACCTTTTTCGGATCGATTGCCATTCTCGTATGGGTCTCACTCATCGTGCAATTTCGGCATGAAGAGTTTGAACACACTGAATAAGAGTGCTTTAGGGTTCTTTGACTGTAAGCGTTGATGGTATTCGGGCTGCGCTTGCTTCTCCGTCCATTCGTCCATTGAGTTCAATATCAACTGCGCTTGCATTTCCAGTTATTTCTGCCATGATGAATGTCTTATTTCCTTTCGCCATCGTATCAAGGAATACTTCTTCTCCTCGGTGGAGGAACCGTGGTTCGACCAATTCAATGTTCCATGCCTCGCCTACGGGTGCATCAAATCGTAAAGCAGCCAAATCCCAATTTCCCTCGAGAATGTGAATGCCAACCATCAATGGTGTTGCATGTTGTTGCTTTGCCATTCTTTCATCCAGTTTCCAAACTGCTAAGGCGACATTTTCGGTTCGATATTCAAGGTCGCTTGGCCCCCATGCTTTGTTTGCTTCTTCCCATTCAAGCATGGTCACTGCGTGGAGTGCTCTTGTCAAACTTTTACGTGATTGTTGGGGTGTAGATTCTCCTGAATCCATTTGTTGTTTAAACCATGCGAGTTGCTCGGTTTTTAACAGCAAATTTTCCGCGGTTTTTTTACTGCGGTAAAGTTGAACTCCAAACAGGATCACTGGGATAAGGAACAACGAACCAAGGAAGAATCTTGCAATAGTTCCCCATTTTACTGCGTTGTCATCTGGCGGGAAGTATGGTTCGTTCCCTTCATCGATAAGGGTGTAAATTGATGAAACAAAATATGTCACACTCGGTACATCGTCACCCCAATTATGCTCGGTATGATTGATAGAATCGAGGTGCGAAATTCGAAAGAAATGTGTACCTCGACTCATTTCAAGAGCAGTTTGAATCTTTCCATTTGCGAGTGTTACAGTCCGTGAATCTTCGTCTATCCATGTCTCTTGTTCAATACTCCAAAGTTCGAGTTGGAGTACTTCAACGTGAGCTCCTTCAACCACGATTTTTACAAGGTGCTCAGATTCATCCCAACCTTCGATTTCAATACGGTAGACATCCGCTGTGTCATGTATGGAGAGGGTTAACTGTCCCTCCAGTTGTCCAGACTGAAGCGGCATCAGCGGCCATGAAGAGTTCTCTGTTGAAACGGACGATGGAAGGTAGGATGGCGCTTCTTCGCCAGAATCAATATCATCAAACTCACCCACAAGTATGTCGATCCAATGTACTTCTGATTCGACAATGAATCGTGCTGCGCTGATGTTAGGATAAGGGTAAAATACCTTTTCTTGGCCAGAAATCAACGATAGAAACTCACCGGAAATCCACGAACCACTGACCAATTGGTCAATGCGAACAGTGGAGTTTGTTAGGGCTGATTGTAACGTGAATTTTTGAGTGTCATTCATTTCAATTGTAGCAGATGTCGAGAAATGTCCAACAATTTTCAAATCTTCGTGGACTTGAATGAAAGTATTGGTTCCTTCGTCGTTAAACAGCGATGCTTTGAGAACCCAAGCAGTATTCAGTGAATCGCTTTCCACCTTCATGAGGACTCTCCCATCTTCATGAAAATACCAATACTTCGAATTTGAAATTGTGTTGGCGGAAAGCGTATTGCTTTGCTCGATCGTCTGGTTTGTCAAAATTTCTGAGGTTTGGTTTTGGAAAAATATTGAAAACGAGACATCAGCAGTTGCATGCATCAACTGCAGTTCAAGAGAATCTCCTGCCGATACGTTGATTGGAACATATTCAGCATTGCCTTGTTCCAGAATTCCTCGCAAAAATTGACTTTCGTTATATTCTCCATTACCAATGCTATACAAATTTCCTCGTTCAGGATTGAGACATTCAAGAATAATGTTGCACTTTTTAACATCATGCAACTCAATTGTTTCCGAAGGAGCAGGTCGGATAGTAGGATAATTTTCATCAATGTTTTGAACCAATGAGTACGAGACAAATTCTTCCTCTGAACTGGTAATTGTTAGTTCCAAAGTTGTGTTCGACATTGCCTGAAGTGATAACACTGAGGTTGTAGAGGTTGTAATTCCATCGAGTTTCACTTGGGCTTCGCACTGATTACAGTCGAGTGTTATGCTAAACCATTGGTCTTCAACCATCGTCCATTGCCGTACGTATGGTTCAGATGGATTTGATTGGAAGCCAGTAATTCGACCGTCAACTATCGTTTCACCCGAGTGCGTTGAATTTTCGGAAGCTGATGAAAGAGGAGCAGTCAATAAAAGGGCGAAGAGCATTGCAATTCCAATTGCGACGAAGTTGGAGTAGTGTTCATCAACCCCGTCCATGTCACTGCCTGTGAAGTATTTGCTTTGAACTTAGGCCCTACCGAGTGTCCAATGCTTGAAGAAGCGATGGCTTTTGGACTGTTCATGGAGGCAGGTCTCGGTCGAACCGTCACGGCGAGATATCGCTTTGCCCGTCAGTGGGCATTAGGGGATAGGAAAAACCCTGTTGCCGCAACTCCTGCATTGGTTTTGCTCGATGGAGATGACGATATTGATCCACAATTAGCACCTTTTCGTTCGACTACGAACGACCAAATCCCGGCAACACTGACCTTCGAATCACGTCTGCCCCTTTCTCCACCTGATTTCCGAGAACCCTCACCCAAATGGAGTGTCTCAATTGGACATGTTCTTCCTCCTTCATTAGATGAGGCAGATGCAGGTGAACCTGCTGGAACCGCTCAAATTCTTCCAATATCTTGGCAACGATTGAATCATGATGCAAGCCTTACTGATTCCACACTCAAACCCGATGTCGTGGTATTGGTTGATGCTGTTCAACTTGCTTCTCAACCTGGAAAACTTGTAGAAGCAATTACCACTTTGAAACGCCGATTTCCAGGGTCGTTGTTATGGACACCTGGTCTGGGAGGTCCTGACAATCTTGCTGTACTGACATGGTTCGGAGTCGATCTTTTCGATTTAGCACGTTCCCGTCAAGCGGCAGTCGCTGGCGTTCTTCTGACAGAGCAAGGACCGCGTCATGTTGTTGATTCGATGAACGAATCTGCGGATATGGAGGCTCAAATTTCACACTGGAAACTGGCAATCGCTTCGGTCCGAGGGGCGATGGCTTCTGACCAGATGCGTTCGTTAGCCGATCGTCAATCCCTTACTAGCCCCCGATTGGTCGAGCATCTGCGCCGCCATGATTTCTTTTGTCGTGATATTCCTGGAATCCTTTCATCACATGTATCTGCAGATTTCACATTTCCGTGCCATTCGGTTTCAGTGCAGTCCGATCCACTCATTGCTGATTGGGAATCGTTTATCACAACCGAATACTGTGCACCTGAAGGTCTCGATTCGATTCTCATTCTCTTGCCATGTTCGGCTCGAAAACCCTACCGCCTCTCCAAGTCACATGGCCGGTTCATTCGTGCAATCGGCACGAGCGCTTGCCATGAGGTCATGGTCACTTCTCCGCTTGGATTAGTTCCCCGTGACTTGGAGGAAGTTTGGCCTGCTGGTCATTATGATGTACCTGTAACTGGTGATTGGACCGGAGATGAATTATCACGCATCCAACGGATGTTCCAATCGCTGGTCAAACGTCAGAACTACCAAAAAATAATCAATCACTCAGGCATTGATTTCACTCATGAATCCGTCGAAATCATCGATTCGCGTCAAGGAGATTCTGCTGGGTCTCATGAGGCACTTGAACGCCTTTCAGAAGCAGTCAAGAAAGCAGTTGATGATTTGAGCCCAAGGGGTCGAAAAACAGAGAAAATTCTCCTTGATAACTTTTCGAGCATAGCCCGAAAGCAGATGAACAGTGATGCTTGGATTGAAGGTTTGAAAGTCCGAGGAAAACCGCCTCGATACCGACTTGAACGCGGTAATACCCAGATGGCATTATGGTCCATTGATAGAAGCGGTTTTTCGTTACCAAAGGCCATCATTCCAACCCTTGCTGAACTCAAAGCGTTACCGGAAGTTCACCTCTGTAGTGGTGTTGTCTGGAGAGGCGATATCTTTGGACAGATTGTTGATTCCTTCGATGTCACCATTCGGGCCGGCTCTGACCTTTTGGTTTTACAGGATGGACAGGTCATAGGTCTTGCACGTGCGCACGCTCCGGCATGGGAATGGCCATCGACACCGGGTCGATTGGCAAAGTCCCATCAGCGGCTGTAGATTTACTCTGAAATGCAGAGCAATACTCTGTTTTGTCGAAACAAAATCGCCTTTGGTGAAGCGGAGCGGTTAAGAAGGGGTGACAAGTCGCCGAATTACTTGGAGTTGTTCTTATGGCACGTATGTATAAGTCACGCAGAGGAAAGAGTGGATCAAGCAAGCCCTTTGTCAAGGAAGCTCCTGAGTGGTCAAATACCGATGCTGCTGCAGTTACTCAACTGATTATCGACCTTGGTAAAGAGGGTCACTCTTCTGCTGTAATTGGTACAATTCTACGAGACCAGCACGCTGTCCCGAATGTCCGACTTGTCATTGGCAAGCGTATTGGAAGTGTTTTGGCAGAGAACAATATCGGTGGAACTTATCCTGAAGACATGATGAATCTCATGCGTCAAGCCGTTGGTATCATCAATCACCTCGGTAGCGGAAATCACAAAGATCTTCACAACAAGCGTGCGCTTGAGATTACTGAATCGAAAATTCGACGTTTGGCAAATTACTACATGGCTGAGGGACGTATTCCTGCTGAATGGCGATACAAGCGTGACGAACTCCGCCTGATGGTCGAGTGAGCATACTGCTGTATCTTTTCACTGATGTGGTTACTTCATCAACAGTGACCTTCTCGGTAGATTCGGTGGGGCGATGAACGACTTACTTCTTACTCTTCCATTCACAGATGTGAAAAAGAGAATCATTCACCTTTCTAATCACATTAAAGATGCTGAAATGGTTCATATTCATGCTCCAGCTGACCTGTCCGGACTCCTTGCTTTGTCAATGTTGGAGTCTGCGTTCCTCGATACAGGAATCAAATATCGACGCCGATTTCTTGAATCTGAGCAGCATGTTCCAAGAGATGAACGCTTGAAACCTCAACTTCCTAAAGATGGATTGCTGATTTTCATTTCGCCATTTGAAGATACGTGGACAGTTGAGGAATTGCCGAAAACAGAATACATTCACATCACTCCTCTCTCGGTGTCTGTACGCTTGGGCTCGAACCAATCAGAGCGTCGCGGTGCATTGGATGTGGTTGCACAATGCGCCGCTCTGGCTGCACAACTTGTACCGAATGGCCAGAGGGTTCGACTCTTGCGACCATTTGCAGCAACTGGACTCTGGTTGAGAGAGGCATTGGATACGACCTTTGACCCAATTCATACTGCTGTTCGGGATCATTTACGAGAGGAGGGTTCGTTCCGAATGGTGCCTCTACCGGAAGTCCCCTCGCCGGCTTCTGGAATGATTCCCGGTCTCTCTGAACGAATGTTAGCTCGGTTACAGAAGGGTTGGCTGAAAATGGATATTGAGTCTCGGACTGCTGCCTTGAGTGAATTAATTCTTCCAACACTCACCCATTCTTCTCTTTCGACACCTCGACTCGAAGAACTTGCTTGGCATCGACTCATGGTTGGGACCTCGGATGTTGACGTGATGAGTCAGATTTTTTTGGCCGAGAAAGCATGGCCTGAAGATTCAAAATCGGCAAAAATACATGCTTCAAAATTGGCAGATTCTTTCCTCAAAACCGGACTTCTTCTGTAGGTTTGGCAATCGACGGGTTGAAACCTCATAACATGCTGGGATAATCATGGCCATTGAAAGATTACTTACTGGTAGCATCCGAGACCAAGTTCAAGACTTGATGTCTACAGAAGATTTAGTCATTGAAGCATTTCGAGATCTTGTGAAAGATGAACTCAAATCTCACATCCGTAGTAAAGTCGATGACGACCCTGAATTGAAGGCTGAAATTAAAGAAGCAGTCGCTTACTATTTCCACACCAAAGCTCGAACCATCTACGCTGAACTTAAAGCTACTCGAGCAGCAACTCGACTTGGCCTGCGTCTCCTTCCTGATGATTTGCAAGGGGAAGTGGGCGAGGCTGTTGTCTCACTCTTCGAAAAGGAACTGGGTGCTTTACTTGAGAAGGCACTTTGAGTGATTTGATGGTCGCCGAAGCGCTTCTATTATGTGCCATGCGCGCTGGGTTAAGTTGTAGGTGAACTAATGACAGCACGTCCATTCTTGTTTGTGTTGATTTTTATCGCCTCTTTGATGTCTCCTTTGGCTGACTCGTTTGTAGGAAATGCTGTGGCTGAAGATACCGTGGTTTGCTGTGATTCGGCCGAAGTTGAATTGCACCTTCTCGGTTCCGCTTCAGCGGGTACAATGTCGCCTTTTTCACAGGATTTGACAGAAACAACGTCGACTGCTACTATTGCGAATGCGGTAACTTCTGAAGAGACGGTTGGTAAGTGGGTTTTACCAAATGTTTGGCCAGGCACCATTCCCGCTAATACGTGGCAAGTTTCCATCATGTACGAGGTTACCGATGCGGCGAGTGCACAAGTCAACGCTACAGCTACCCTCAAGATTGGCAGCCAAACCTTCAGCGCTTCGACCGAGCCGGGCAGTTCGTTTTTGGCTCAAGGCCAAGGTACGTTGAGTTTTGACATCGATGTCGATGCGACATCCATTTCTGATAATGGCGCTATTGAACTCACTTTGACCGCTCGTTCTGTCGTTTTCTCATTGCCCACTGGTGATGCGAAACTGGAATTTTTGTGGGGTTCAGAAGAGGCTGATTCAACAATTGAGGCTGAAATTCCCTTGCTGGACTTGACATTACTTCAACCGGAGGTAGAAGGTTCCGAAGTTTATTTTTCAGTTGTGATTGATTCGAACTGGGGCATGGATATGCTTTCAAAGTCTGAATCCCTTGAAATTTTAGTTGGTGGTACTGCTCTTACTGGTGACCCGATTGAAACAACTTCCGGTAGTGGTGTCCGTGTCACATGGACATGGGATGGAGCGCAAGGAGGGGTGGAGACTGTAACTGTTGAAACACGATTAATACTCGAAGTGGGTGATTCAGCACTCAGTGGTTCTACGAGTTTTGAGATTGAAACGTTTGACTCTTCAACTGGAACAGGAACATATTACCCACCTGATGAGCCACTAAAAACCAATGGAGATGGGAGTCCGTTAAGTGTTACTGGAACATTCTCCTTGGATTCATCGGATAGTGTCATCGAACTTGAACGGGTTACACGTATCGAAATCGGTGGGGAAATGGCGTTCTGGATGCGTTGGGGTATGGACCATCTTGGTGATGAGGTGACTACGCTTTCACTACCGTTGAAAAGTTTTGATCCCGGGAGCGTTAGTGATGATGAGCGTGTTAGTCGCACTCTAGAACAAATCGAAATCAGTGAATTTGAGAGGCAGATGTCCAATTCTGGGCTCGCTACATATTACCTTGGAGAAGGGCTTGGTTTTGAGGTCGCTGAATTGCTTGGCGCCAATGCAAAAGATTTCACCTCGTTCTCAGTTAAAGTTGACCTCAATGGTCAATCTGATGTAGTTAACCACCCCGTGACTCTGATTATTTCTACATCAATCGATCTGGAGAGTGGCGAACCTACAACACTCATTGAAGATTTCATGAACCCTCAGCCTTCGGTTTTGTGGAGTGAATGCACCTTGTCATTACGTGGTTCAACCTCAGCAATGGCCTCCTTCATCGGTCCAAACCTCAATCCATCTGAGTCCGTATCTCTAAGCCACATGCGCTTCCCTTGGGGAGAGAAACTTGAGATAAGGGGCGAAGGAATCACCCAGGACGACAAGTTCACACTTTCAGTTGCACCGGCAAATTCTCCTCTCGACAGCCCACTACCACTCTTTTTGATTGTCTGTCTCGGTCTGTTGCTCGGATTTGTTTTCGCACTGAAGTTTGCGAAAACACGCCAAAAGAGGTTGCTGTACGTTGAACTCATACTCGTTCCAATGGTCCTCATCATTCATGTGTTAGGCTTCCTTTCTGTATTTGTTGGCGGTGCGGTTGGAACCGTCATTCTCATTTGGTGGGTGACTGCGATCACCAGTCCTCGTTCCAGAGTCGATTTGGTTGAAGAGGCGAGTCTCATCACGACGCCAGTGATTCCTTGCCCAGCCTGTGGAACTCCCAATCCAGTTGCGAGTCAAGTACGCCCTCTTCGATTCGCCTGTGTAGGTTGCGAGCGGGTCATTAAAATTGTAGCTTAATCAAAGTTCAAGCCCTTTGAGCGATGAAACCAGTGATGTTGCTTGTTGATAATCCGAAGGAGAGAAGTATCCTACAAACTCTCCATCTTCTTCAACCGCAACCACAGCTTGTGGGGCTCTCTTTTTTATTTCTGAAAGAACTGATTTCAGAGTTTCAGAAAGTTTGACTTCGAGAAAATCCATCTCCATCCATTCTGAACATTTCACATCATTCGCATTGACATTCTCTGCCAAAGCTTTGAGGAACTGTCGGTTACCAATGACGCCTTTGGTTTTTGAATCTTCATCGAGAACGATGAGTATTCCACCGGACAAAGTGAGTAATCTACGTGCTGCTTCAGCCATTGTGTCATCAATGCCGATGGTTATGTGTTCATCATCAAGTTTCAAATCCGCTACTGTCTTCGACATAGTTGCCACTGTTCGGTGGTTTGAGTTTCGACCTATGATTGTTCCCGTAAGTTCAATCATGAATGTGTGAAGATAAGTGTCGAGTCGTCAAGAACCCGCGCATAGCCAATTCTTTCAATTTGAACCATTGTTCCATGCGGATAAGAATGCGCCTCAATAAGGCCTTCAAAGTGTTTTATTTCTCCATCCTCAGCAAGCATCAGTGTGGCCTTTGTCTTGCCGCTATCGGGTAGCCAATGAATAATCGGTCGGCGATCATTGCGTTCGACTGAACCAATTTTTGCCGTGATGGGATTACCCTTCTGATTTTCAATTGCTATATTCGCAAAACCCTTTAAACGAATTTCAGATTTATCCAAGTCTTGTTTTTCAACCCAAATTGAATTATTTGTAACATCGAAATGTCGCATACCTCGACTTGGATGGTTTGGATGGACTTCAACGCTAACCTTGTTTGGGTGTTCACCTTTGAGGGTAAGATTGACGGGATCTCGAATAAAAGACAATCGTGGTGCATCATCATCGATACTTTTGGTATTATGCGAATATAAGGTTGAAAGTGGCACCGAGATGTCCTTTTGTGTCACCCCCAATTCGACCCAGAAGTCACGTAACGCATCGGCAGTTATTCCTGTTTTTCGAAGCGCACGAAGTGTCGGGAGTCTTGGATCATCCCATCCACTGAACAGTCCCGCCTCAATGTCTCGGCGCATTTGCGATGTTGAAAAGCCGCCCCATTCGTGGACTTTAACTCGGCCCCAATACATCGTTTCTGGATATGTCCACCCAAAGTGTTCGTAGAGCAGAGTTTGTTTCCTTGTCGAATCCATCAGGTCTTTACCACGAATGATGTGTGTTACACCTTGCATATGGTCTTCAACAGCACTTTGGAAATCGAGGAGTGGCCAAACTCTGTATTTGGAACCAATTGAAGGTCGTGGATGGGGGTGTTGCGCGGTGTTCTGAATGCGTAAAGCAGGCCAGTCTCGTAGTGCGGGATTCTTCAAATCCATTGAGGTTTTGACTCGAACGACCGCATCACCGGGAACAAATGTTCCATCGTTCATTTTACCCCATAGTTCCAAATTCAATTCTCTGCTGTTTGAACGGCACGGGCACTCTGTCTTAGTCACCCGGTATTCTTTGAAGTCCTCACCACTGCATTGACAAATGTATCCAAATTTTTCTTCAAGCATTTTTATTGCATGCTCGTAATAGTGAGGGATTTGTTCACTTGCAATGACGACGCGATGTGGTTTGAATCCGAGTAACCACTCCGCTTCTTCGGGTATTTGGTCATAAGCAGAGGGGAGTGGTGGCTTGACTACCGTGTCTGTATCATCAAAGCGGAGAATCAATTCCCCATCCCATTCTTTCGCATAATTTCCGTTAATGACAATTCCTCGTGCATGGCCAAAAGAGAGAGGTCCGTTTGGGTTGGGCGCAAATCGAAGAACTACCTTTCCCTTAACGGCATTTTTGAGTTCTGGAAGTCCTTCTCTTCGTTCTTTCTTTTCACGCTTTTCAAGAAGGTGCGGAGCTTCTGTTTGTAGTATTGCTTGTAGAGCAGCAACACCTTGCTCGGCAGCCATCTTGTTTGCTTCGGCAACAGCTTTTGCGATTAAAGGTGAAATGATTTTCCCGTGTTGTCTTAGGTCGCTTCGTGTGCCCATCAAGCGTCCGATTACTGACCCAGGGGCTGCCTTTCCTTCATACTCAATTGCATTTTGTAATGCAAGATGCCTGAATGACGCGAGCGTTTCTTCATCTGGTGTCCATGTCATGGGGCTCATCCTTTCCTGTGGCCTTTGCTTCATCAAATACTCGCATAAATCATGCATTTTATTCAAAAAAGCGTTTGTTGGTTTCCACTCGTAGAGGTTCTTTTCGGTGGATCGACTCCGTGCTTTTTGTTCCACGCTCGGATAACTGTTTTCCACGACCATCGTAGCGCAGGATGAGGTGTTGAATCAAGGAGCAACTTTGGTAAAGCAGCTTTCGTATTTGGGTCACTTGGGTATCCTGAGCCCAATGGAATTCCAATCTGCTTTGTGAGTTTGTCAATACTTTTATCGCGTTCAACTTTCGCAAGAATACTTGCCATTCCAACAATTGGAAATGTAGCATCTGCCTTGTGTTCGGAGTGGATTGTTGAGTCTCCCCAAGGCCATTGGGGCAGCCGAGATGCGATACGGTCGGTAAACCGCTGTTCATTCACATCACATGCATCATTCAAAATGTGAACAGATTCACCCACTTGCTTGTGAATCAGGTTGAGTGCTTCAGCGAAAAGCTCGACTTCTAAGATATTGAGACCAGTTGTTTGGACTCCGTTATCGACGCGTTCAGGTCCGCAATCGACCAGTGAGTATTTCCATCCACGCTGTTCTGCTTGCTCATGAAACCAATCGACCAGATGCAAACGTTTCTTGTGCGTCAAATCTTTTGAATCCTTAACTCCGTGTTCCAATAGGATGTCGAGATCCGATGTAGGAAGTGCAACTGCGCTGACAATTAAGGGTCCTATGACGGGTCCTCTACCTGCCTCGTCTACTCCAACAGTCCACATACTTCCACCTAAATATCGAGTTCATCATCGTAAGGTAACGGAACAGATTTTGATACAGGTGGAATTACAGCATCCGAATCTTGCTTCTTTTGAAGAGCAGCGTTTCCGGCATGCACCTTGGATATATTTCCTGCCTGAATATCCTCTAAGAGGGTGTTTGCAGAAGAGCGAAGTTCATTGGAGCTATGGAAATTGAGTACTGTAGATGCAGCCTTTGTGAGTGACGGATTTACGGGCTCACTGGCAGGCTTATATGACCCCGCTCGATTTTGGAAAGCTTGCTGAAATTCTTCTGGACGAACTTTCATCCTCGAATCCACCTCTTTTGTATCCTCTTTTTGATTAAATTTACCCATCCAATTTTCCACTGCTTCAGGTTCTTTCTGTGCATACATGGCTTCTCTTTCTCGGTGTTCAAGTTTTCTTCTCTTCCGTGCAGCAACCGATTTGAATAGAATTATACCGGAAAATATTGTTGCACAAATCATCAAAAACCATGCCTTGAATAAAGCCCATCCAGTCGACAGAAAGGCGCTGAAATCAATTGAATCCTCAACCGTTTTGTCTTGCCAAGCAACGCCTGTGTAGTTTGCTTTGCTGGTATGAATAAACAACGTGCTTGGTTCAAATTGTGAACGTACGGTTGTATTAATCCACACAGTTCCGTTACTTTGCTGCTCCATTGGTAGGTCGACCCACGCGCGAACGGTGAAATTGAAGCCGATTGGAATGTCACTCACTTCAAAGGAACGTGGATATTCAACTTCTTCCTCTATGGTAGCTATTGTTGGTGGGATAAAGGACATCTCCGTAGAGTGCGATGATTGCAGTTGGACCAATAACCCATCAGCAGTGTTACCTTCATTGCGAAGTGTCATAGCAATCGAAAGTCGACCTTTACTATCGACTTCTTCAACGATATCTGAAAACACCCACTGTATCACCGGTGCAATTTTCACAGGAATTTGAACGGTTGCAACGATGATTTCACTGTTCACTAATTTGACATTGACAACGACATCTCCCAATTCAAAGGCGAAGGCAGATTCATTCGCTGTTACAGCGATCAGGTCAATTTCATCCATACTGTTTGGTTCAAGATTGACCGTGGATGTCAGCAGTTCGACATCAACAAATTGTGGGCTTTCAGCGATTTGAAATTCGTAACTATCAAATGCGTTTCCTGTATTTTCAACAGCCACTCGAGCGCTGCATGATGCGTTTGGTAAAAGCGATTGGCATGCATCGGTTAACAATTGAACGGTTCCACTTCTCTCCCAATCAATAGACGCACCAACATCAACTGTTTGCATTCGTACGAGGGCTCCATTGGCAAATACACGTAATCGGATGTCAACCTCGCCGGTATATTCGAGCGGGGCTTGAAATCCGATTTCAATAATTCTTGATTCGTTCGGTTGAAGGGTCACATCTTCTAATCCACCGAAAAGTGCAATTGTCCAACCGTCACAGACAAGCCGATCATCAATTGAAATATCTTCTCTTGGCGACCCATCAGCCGAAATCGCTTCTAAGGTTATATCGAGCGTGTTTGGAGTATTGCCATTGTTCCTTAACACGACAGAAAGCCTATCATCGCCACCTGGCTCAAGTAATATATCTCCATCAACTCGATCAATAGTTGCGTTGTGAAAATCATTCATGAGCAAATCAAACGACCATTGTGAAATCGCACCATCTATACTTGAAACCGCCTTGAGTTGGAAACGTGGGCCTGTATTGGAAAGTGGTAAACCATCTACAATGGGGGGTACGTCAACCCATAGATATACGTATGTCAGTCCATTTGGTTGAACAGTTTCATACGCATTAACTCCATCTGAAGTGTTCATTGTCCACCCCCAGTTCCAACCAGTTTGCGAATACAAGTTGAACATAACATCGTCGGGTAGTGACGCATTATTCGTAATGTTCATCGCTACTGAAGTGCGTGTTCCAGGGGTGACAATGAAAGAAGAGACACCGCTTACACCAAAATTGAGATTCGAATATGGTGCGATACGGACTTCGAACACTTCAACTTGATACCAAGAAGGATCGTTCTCTGATGAGAAGTTCAGCACGTAGTTGTAAATCCCGAAACTTGCACTTGAATCAGCACTCATGTTGAATTTCACCTGTTTCAAGTATCCGCTTTCCACCAGTTGAGCAAGTGGAAGTCCAGTCGTAGTCAAGCCACTGATGTTTGATTCAACTTGGAAAGTGAATGTATCATCGTTCATGCCAGTATTGTGGAGAGTCAAAAAGACTTCAATGAGCTCATCTTGATGTATTGTTACTTGATTGAGTCCAATCACATCAAGTTCGCTGTTCCTTGATTCACTGGTTGCGGAATCGGCGACAGTAACTGCTGAGAAAAGTGTTGAATGCAACAGAATGAGCATGACAAACACCACTCTGCGCATAAACTGTCCACATGCTTCAACACTTCAACATCACTCCATGTATGCATCACAATACTTCGTAGTCTTCATGAAGCAGAGTAATCTGGGATTACTATGCCTCCCTTCTGGCCCTTTGGCAGAAAGAAAGAACCCGATATGCTTGATGAACCGGAACCTCAAAACGTCGTATACCGGAAAGACGCAGAAAAAACCCAACAAGTATTAGCTGACAACTCGCATCGTGAATCAGTCGATTACAAATCCGCAGTGTCTCTTTTCGGCAACGGTGCAACAACGGTAAAGCGTGCTGAAGAGCAATCGCAATATTACGAAGGAATCGTGGATTCAGCCTCGCCCAAACCTCCATCCGAGGAATTTACTTGGATTCATCATACTGATGGCTACCACTACAAGAAATTTTCAAATGGTGCATTTGACACACAGCCACACAAAAAGAACCAAGACGGAACTTACACGCTTTATCAATCCTAAACAGGATCGGTGAGGACGGATTCGAGCGCTGAAATATCGAACTCTGCCCCGTTTAGAGGTACGCTCAACTCATACTGCTGGCTGACTGCGGGGTCCATCTCTCCGAAGCATCCAACGTGGACATTCTTGATCACCACTTTCGCACATCGTCCAGCAAGCCACGGCCCCATCTTCCCGCTCAATGGTTCAATCTCATATTCGGTCGCACCTAAATCATTCAACAGTGCTTGAATTCTACCCCGAATAGCGGCAAAGCCTCCACTTTGTTCTGCTACGAGGAAGGCAAAGCGTTCACTGTTTGAATGGTCTCTGATGACGGTTCCAAGTTCATAGACTGATTGGGGTAAGTCATGATGCCTATTGGTAGCCATCAAACGGAACAGGCCCGGTAAGAGGTATTGCCGTAATAATGTGTGATCAATTGTAATCGGGTTTGTAATTCGAGTCACTTCACCCATAGCAGGCCAACGCATTGCCTCAAATTGGTCGAAATCGTTGGAGAGTGTGAGGGATTGAATTTGCATAAGTCCGAGTCCTTGAAGCGATTCTCTTAATCGACGTCGAATATGATTATCAGTTCGCGGGATTGCGGTAAGAGGAGCTTTCGGAACATCTTCTCCGAGGTCTTCGAAACCATGACCGATAGCAATGTCTTCAACTAAATCAACGGGGTGGAGAATATCGAAACGCCACCGTGGCATTGCAAACTTTAGGACAATATCGCCTTCAATCACGTCAGACATTTTGGTAACAGTTGTGGAAGTCGTCAAAGTTGCCCGTTCTCGGCCAAGATATTCTCCTCCCATCCTGTTAATTGCGTAGGAAATTTCCTCATCGCTTAGGCTTCTTCCAAGCAATCCATCGAGTAATCGTTCAGTGACTGTGTGCTCGAGAGGAATGGACTGTGGTAACTGCTCAACTTTACCATCATAGCCAGTAACGTTAACAGATTCAATGCGCCCTCCACGCTCGGCTAATTGTAGCGCAATGAGCATGAGGCTTGATTCACAAGCGCGTCGATCCCACCCCGTGACATCGATGAAGAAATCACAGGTGGAGTGACTGACTGTGGTATGATTTCCATTGATGATAGGTGGAAATGAGAGCACTTCATTGTTTGAATCGAAGATGATTGGATATTTGCTCATATCCTTGAGCAAATGTGCGTAATCAACACCCTTGGGGTGACGTTCAAGGATTTCTTGGAGCGTCATTTCTTCAGAGGACGCAAGTGGACAAAAGGCGGTCGTTTTCGGAACTGCCTGTACTCGGAAAGGGGGTGAAATTTTTGAGAGGTCATGAACACCAATTGATGCTCTTCGACGTCCTCTGCCTAAAGCGAAGTGTAACTTTTCTTGGTGATCCATGAGAGATTTGATGAACGCATCTTTTTCCTGTGGTGTTGTTCCAGTTTCAACATCACGCACAATTGCTCCGAGAATCACTGGGCGTATGTGTTCAAGTTCTGGATCAACAGTCATCTGAATCGAACCCTCTTCTACATCAAGTCCGGGTTTACTCTTTGTTCCGTGAAGGAATGGACGAATTGCTATCGCAAGTGTTTCACCAGACAAAAGATCAGGACGGTCAGGAAATATCTCAATGTCGAGAGTTTCTTCATTACACGAATCGATGTCGGTTCCGAGTAATGGCAACTCATATGCCATCTTTTCAATATCATGTTCCAATCCATGGCGAGCCAAAAGATGCTTCAATAATTTTTGTTCAATAGAAATTGTCGGCATAGAATCACCTATCGTGCAAACCAATGCGGTAGGGGTCGTTCATAACCAACAAGTCGAAGGCCACTAATGGCGGCTGTTTCATAATCCAGAGCACGAAGATGCTGACGTTCGAGGAGTTCGATTGATTCAAGTCCGAGTCTCCTCAAGATACCTGTGAGTTCATTTGCAACACTCACCAGCCAGTGGGCTAAATCTTGGGGGTCTTGCATGGGTACTTCACAACAGATAACATCGATACCTGATGCTCGAAGAATGGCGAGGTCTTGACCGCTTGCAGAAAGCCCGAGCAGCATTCCAGTTTGAGTGCTGCCTTGCGAAAGGTGGGATTTCGTTGAACGTCCAATCATTGGAAGAGCTGCAGCTTCTGCAATTCCAGAACCATCCTCAATCCGGCTAATTGCCAAATCTATGTCATGGTAAGATGAGCGAACATGCAATGATTCAACACGAGAAATCGCATTGACGAATGAAACTGGTTTTTCAATACCAAGTAGGGTGCGAATCGTGACAATGAAACCATCGATTTCCTCTGAGGTCATTGCAGGTAATTCATCAAGATCAACAACAACTCCACTGCAATTGCTCAATAATTCTGGAGCATCGGCTAAGTTCTTGTGGTCAAGCATGACAAAATCAAGAGGTCGAGGGTTTTCGCGAAGAATAAACGGCTGTTTGGCGAGGACATCCATTGCGAGAGGTTCGATTTCAGCACTTTCCAACATTTTTCCGTCTGAAAGAATGGGTAGCATCGGAAGAGGCAAAGCGACAGTAAGATTCTCGGACTTGCCATCAGCGATGAGTACAGCAGTGTCGCATGTTTGATAGTTTGCAGTATGATGCAAATCACCTGCTACAAGGCCAATACTCGTCAAATCAGAGGTGGAAACCGGTGGTTCGAGGTTTTCAGTCTGCAGCACTTCTGTTGGAACAAGGCATGCGGCATCTTTTGGGATTTCCATTCCTTCATTATCAAGCTCGGCGTTAATTGATTTCACTTCTGCAGCAGTAAGAAGGCGTTGTGTTACGCCGGAAGGCAGGCGGCTTGGATACCGCCCGTTGATGATAATTTTTCCACCAGTCATGCCGGAGCCTGGAGACTTGCCAACATCACCATGCACGACGATAAGGCCGTCTTTCATACCGCCCCCAATTCGTTCACCAGCAGGTCCTCGGATGAGCAAAATGCCACCTTCCATGAAGGCACCTGCATCATCACCAACACCATCCATGACACTGATTTTTCCACTTCGCATGGCATAACCCACAAAATTTCCAGCGATTTTTTCACAGTTAATGGTATTTCCTCGATTTGCCGCCCCAAGGAAAGATCCTGCATCACCTTGAATCGTAAAGTTGCCACCGCTACCATAAGCAGCAATCCAAGAACCAAGAACTCCAAGTGCCCGCATTTTGGAGCCTTTCGGTAAATTCGGGCACAGACCAAGTTCCCCATTTTTTGGGACTGGGTCTCCTGCGCTGGTCCACCCGATACGCAGAATCGCATCTTGTTCTGCTGCCTGAATGAGTCGTGGCCCGAGTTTATGATTGATTTTGAACGAGCGTTCAACAACCTCTCGTGGTTCGGCCATGATGGTTTGCTGTTGCTCCATATCCATATACCCTCTCGTGGTTGAAGCACGATTTTTCATGTTTCACCTTGTTCAAGTTTCGGCCCATGTTTCTCTTCTGTTCCAACGATTTGTTAATAGAGGGTCTTCAAAGGCAGGTATGTTGAGAACAATGACAGTTAAGGTTGCCATCAATGGATACGGAACAATTGGTAAGCGAGTTGCAGACGCAGTCGATGCTCAAGACGATATGGAAATTGTGGGTGTCACTAAAACCCGGCCTGCATTTGGATGTGATTTAGCAGTTCGAAAAGGATACCCATTGTATTGCACCTTTGATGATGCCGAACGGATTGCATCTTTCGCAGAAGCGGGATATACTTGCCACGGGGGCTTGTCTGACTTACTTGCTGTTGCTGATATCGTTGTCGACTGCTCACCAGGGAAAGTTGGTGCATCGAACAAAGACATCTACCAAAATGCCGGTGTAAAATGGATTTTCCAAGGTGGTGAAAAGCATGCTATGACGGGCATGTCGTATACTTCATCGGCAAATCACAAAGAAAATTTGAATGTCGAGGGCACTCGTGTGGTTTCGTGTAACACGACGGGTCTTTCACGAACTTTGGTCCCTCTTTACGAGCACTGTGGTGAATTGCAGGTTGAGTGCACGATGATACGAAGAGCTGCCGATCCAGGTGATTCAAGCAAGGGTCCAATCAATGCCATAAAGCCGGTTCTCAAAGTTCCTTCTCACCATGGACCTGACGTCATGACCGTTAAACCCGAAATTAAAATCAATTCCATGGCAGTTGCAGTTCCTACGACCATCATGCACGTCCATGTGATTACTGCCACTTTGCCTGAAGGACATGGATTAACTACAGAATCGATATTAGGAATGTGGTCGAAGAATCCCCGATTGGTGATTATGAATGGGGCTGAAACTGGAATAACAACGACTGCAGAAGTCATGGAGTTTGCACGTGATATTGGCCGCAAGTGGGGCGATTTACATGAAATCTTCATTTGGGAAGACGGGGTTAAACTTGAAGGAAATACGCTTTATTATTTCCAAGCGATTCATCAGGAGTCCGATGTCATTCCAGAAAACGTTGACGCAATACGTGCACTCACTGGAATTGAAGATGATTGGATGTCATCAGTTGCTAAAACCGATGCGGCAATTTCCAAGTATAATCATCTGTGATTCGTGTGCCCCATAGGGGCACAGACAAGGGGCGTTTTCAAAAGGGAACTGGTTTTCGATTACCCATGCAAGGTGTGCGCCGCCCCATTTTCATGCTTGTCTTGCTGTTGATAACATCATTATCTCCGATTCTACATTCTGAACCTTCAGCTGAAGAGAATCAACTTGCTGAGAATCATTCTCCATCCGAAGCTGAGCGTTTGCAACTTGCCTCATCTCTATGGAACCATGCTGAATCAATACCTGTTGTCAATGTTGAACTGCGCGAATCGACTGGTATGCTGCGAATACAAGCTGGTGATTTTGATCCTCTACACTCAGATGGCCCATTGTTGGATGAATTCTTCACCGACCTTAATGATCCGACTCAAACCGCTTTGGGAATTCTTCAGTTGAATATTCACGATGGCGCTGTTCTTGAAGCACTCGCCAAACAGTATTCGATTACGCCTCTCGATTTCATTGCTGATGAGGGTTGGTTGATTCGCTTGCCATCCCCTGCCCTTCCGACACTTGCAGCATTGCATGATGATGAACGTGTTCGGTGGGCGGGTGTCCAGCACCCTGGATGGCGAGTTCACACATCGTTGCTTGAGCCGTCTTCCACGACTCACCTCGCACTTATCCCGTCATCAGATTTGGCACTTGGCGGTCTTGATACCCTCAGTCTTGATTTGGTGAAAATGGGAGCCAACGAAGCTTGGTGCGGGATTGGTCTTTGTGAAGTGCATTACGATGCTTCGTTTCAATCGCTTTTACTCAACAACATCATGCGTGATGGTCGAATAATATGGACGGAGCCTACAACCGGGTTCATCGTCCATAATGCCGTTGCTGGTGCTCTTTTGGGAGTCGGAAGTGTCAATTCGAATGCTTCCTTTACACTCGATGGTTCAGGAGAAACGATTGCTATCTCCGACACGGGATTAGATCAAGATCACCCTGATATCGTCGGTCGTGTCGCGGGTGTTTACACGAACTTCGGACTTGACCCCTCTCCTTCTGATTCAAACACTGGGCATGGAACGCACGTTGCACTTTCTGCATTAGGAGATGGTTCAGGAGACTCATCTGCCCGAGGAATTGCACCAAATGCCGACCTTGTCATGTATGCACTTGAACATGACCCTACCGGTGTTTTCGGTCGTTTAGGTTCGATCTATGACCTGTTGAATGATGCGCAACAAAAAACTGCAAGAATCGCAATCAACGCTTGGGGTTCAAATGGTAATTTCGGACACTACACTGCTGATTCCCGTTCAGTTGACCTTCTCGTCGATGACAAGAATACCGTTCTTCCATTGTTTTCAGTAGGCGACCGAGGTTCTCAAGGTGCTTCACAGGTCTCCGCTCCTGCAACGGCAAAGAATGTCTTGGCAGTTGGAACTTCAAATACAGGTCAATTGGCTGGGAGCGTAGCAAATATCTCAAGTCAAGGTCCGAGTCTTGATGGGCGAATTAAACCGGATATTGTTGCACCTGGAATGGATATCTGCTCAGGACTTGCAGAAGAAGCCAAATCACCAGCTGGGTTCGGTTGTGCGACGGGTACCCATGCAGATGGCAGTAGCCTCTACATCTCTCTCTCTGGCTCTTCACACGCAACTGCAATTGCTGGCGGAGCTACGGCATTAGTCCGTGAATTTTTGCGAGAGGAAATGAATATCAATTCACCTTCTGCCGCTCTCATAAAAGCAGTTGTCATAAACGGAGCCACAGATTTAGGCACCCCTGATATTCCAAATGCTGAGGAAGGATGGGGGCAACTCAACCTCGAGAGATCGGTCTTACCAATGGATGGTTCAACTCCTTTGAACACATTTATTGACCAAAATAAGCAAATGGATGCGGGATTTGGATTACTCTACGCATTTGATCTTGACCCGAGCCATGGAATTGACATGACTCTTGTTTGGTCCGATGAACAAGGGAGTGCGAATGCGGCTCAATCAACACCACGATTGGTCAACGATTTGGATTTGATTCTTATCGACCCATCGGGGAATGAATGGCTTGGGAATGATTTTTCAGCAGGATTTTCAACGACGGGCGGAACTGCAGATTCGATAAACAATGTTGAACGAATAAAGGTTGCACCGGGCGTTCTTACAACATCGGGTCAGTGGCAAGTCAAAGTTGTTCATCGCGGTGGGACCACCCAATCCTTTGGGCTGGTAATGGTTGCTTCCGCCACTCCAAATGCTCAATCGGATTTGGCGACCTATAACGGAAGTATCGTTCCATCATCCCAAGAACCGCTCAAGAACGATCTCATCACTTTACAACTCGGATGGATTAATCAAGGCACTCTTGCCTCAGACTCTTTCCACGTTACACTTGAAGACCTTACTGCAAATCAAACGCTTTTCGATGCAGACAGGCCGGGTCTTGGCGCAGGAATTGTCGACTCGTTTTTACTTCAGCATCAGTTTACTACGACTGGTACACACACCTTGCGTTTGAGTATTGACACTCTTAATCAAGTTCCTGAAATGAACGATGCCGTGGATGGCGTCGACAACAATGTTTGGACTCAAGACATCGAAGTGACTGCGCTTGGTGTACGGGTGGTCGCACTGGACTCGAGCGGTGTTGCACCCACGTCTGCTGAAGACCGTGCTGCTTCGGCAATCAAAACATTTGATGTTCTTAACGACACGGGGATAGACATACCTATCCACATTCTTCACGAGGGTACGGGACAACAAAGTGTTACTCTTTCGGTAACGAACGTGCAAATGCCTCAGCCTGGGCGACCCGATTTCCTCCTTGCACCTGAAGATTATTGGACAAAAAATGTTTCTGAAATAGGACCTTATGTCGTCCAAGGTCAAGGCGAGACAGGTGATTTCAAAATGCTCACAGTTCATCTTGAAAACGAATATGCGGACTTAAGCGATCCATCAGCCCCCCGTTATGCCAGAGCAGGAACATTTGTTGTCGATATCATTGCTCGCTATCAAGCCCAGCCTACTGTATCTCACACGCAACGTGTGACAATTGTTGTTCCCGAAGTGAATGCAGTCAATATTGGTGCTGCTGGGGTTACTGGCCTTTCAGCAGCACCCGGTGATTCCACTGGATTTGTCATTTCAGTGATGAATATTGGAAACACGCCAGGCCAATATACCGTTTCATGTTCTTCAGAAAATCGCTGGCAAGTTATGCTCGGAGGGTCAAATTCATCCACGCTTGAGTTTGAGCCACTCAATATCAAGGAATCTTTGCCGATGTATATTCGGATTTTTGTCCCACCAGTTTCGAATGGTGTTCCCGTTTCTGGTTCAACAGATACTGTGACCTGTTGGGTCAATTCTCAAAATGATCCAACAATGAATTTCACTCAATCAGTTGATGTACTTGTTCTCCCTCAAGAATCATTTGAAAGTGACCTGTACGATGACTTAGGAGCTATCGGCCCATCAGCAATCAATCGGAATGTATTGGTCGACACCGGCGAGCAGGTTTCACTGAATCTAACGGTAGAAAACACCGGAAACACTGCCCTTGATTTGGACGTCGTGATTCAGCCTTCAAACCCATTGTGGCCGATAGAAGTATCCTACCAAGACCAAAAAGACAGCCGGAAAATATCTCTCAGTCTTGCTGGCGGTGAAAGCACGACAGTCAATTTCATCTTTGGGGTTCCACCAGTTGCTGAAGAAGGAGAAGTCAACAATTTCGTTATTCGGACCGAAATGGATGCACAGAATTTTGTCTCGAATACAACGGTTCTCAAGGTGAGGGACGATCTTTCTATGGAACTTAGTGGACCTTCCGGTGGAGTGATACCAACTGTGATATCCTCTGAATTTTCATTTGGTGAATTCCAAATTACTAACACCGGTAACGCCCCCCTCTCTCTGAATTGGAGCAATGGGCTTGCACCAGATGGATGGACTGTTGGCTTTGCAAACCCGAGTAACTACATCGAACCTCGAGAGCAACGGACAGTTCGTCTCGGTTTCATTCCTCCACCCAACACACTTGCTACTGAGAAAGCATTTGAGATCGTTGTAACCGCATCAGGATTCAATGACGGGCGTATGATTCAAAGTTCGGTAACGGTAGAAGTGTCTGTGTTGGCTTCTTCTTTTGCGAACATTACAGTTGAAGATTCTTCAATTTCTCCGTTTATTCTCGTCACACGTGGTGAAACAGTCACGCAGAATATAGTGATTCGGAATGATGGGAACATTCCTCTTAGTGGTGAGGTTTTGAGCGAAGTCTTGGATGCTGAAGGAAACAGTTCTGGAGCGTGGGATGTTACCTGCTTACCATCAAGTGTGACATCAATTGCAGTTGGAGAACAAGCGGTAATTCGGGTCGATTTAACTCCATCGAATGATGCAAGTAAAGGGAAAGTCATGACTACAATTTCCCTCGTATCTGGTGAGAATATTTACGGGACTCTGGCAATAGAATCCTCTGTTGATTCTGCTGAGGGTACCGAAGGCTTGCTCAGCTTTTTACCGCTTTATGTGTCTATCCCTCTCATCGGAGTGCTCCTGATTACCGCAGTGGTTCTTGCCTTGAGAATGAAAAAGAGCGGTGAATTAACAGATTCTGGGGACGAACTTGTCGCGCCCGATGCCTTTGTCAGTCCTGATGACCTTGGTACGAGAAGAGAGAGTGCTTTGGATATCGGACACGCTGTTGACGATCTCGCCAGTGGTGAAGTGTCATCGGATGAGATTGCTGCTGCGCTTGCGCAATCACTGCAGATGCCTACACCGCCGGTAGCAGTCGTTCCAATCGGATTGCCGCCAACAGGTATGCCCCCGCAACCACTTCCGCTCGGAATGCCGCCAGCTGGTCTGCCGCCCAAATCTGTTCCAGCATTACCCTTGCCTCTCCCAGCACCATCGCCAGCCCCATTACCTGCGCCAACTGCTGTACCCGCTGTTGCACCTACTCCACTACCAGCCCCAACCCCAATTCCAGCACTCGGGCCACCCCTTCCAGCTACTGGGTTGCCTACTGGGTGGACAATGGAGCAGTGGCAACATTACGGTCAGCAATGGTTGGACCGGCAGTAATTCTCACGCACATCTCTAATATGAAGCGCCACAAGGGCCGACCATGAGCAGCATTGTATTGTTTGGACCTCCGGGTGCAGGAAAAGGTACGCAAGCAGAGAGGATTATGGATGCAACGGGCTTGCCACAAGTGTCAACTGGCGATATGTTGCGTGCTGCTGTCAAGGCAGGAACCGAAACTGGAATGGTTGCAAAGGGATTCATGGAATCGGGTCAACTCGTCCCTGATTCTGTCATCATTGATCTTATCAAAGATAGAATTCTTGAGGATGACGCTAAAAATGGTGTTATGTTTGATGGATTTCCTCGAACCATTCCCCAGGCTGAAGCATTGGCTGAAATAACCCCTGTAACCCACGTTATCGCAATTGAGGTACCTGATGAGAGAATTGTTGAGCGCATCTGCGGCCGGTATTCTTGCGCAAATTGTGGCAGTGTTTTCCACGATTTATTCAACCCGATAGGTGATGACGGTTGTGGATGTGAAAAGTGGCAGGAGAAACGCCGGTCGGATGACAACGAGGCGACCGTTAACTCTCGATTGAATACCTACCATGAACAGACATCTCCTCTTGCCGAGTGGTATCGAAGCAAAGGCATTTTTCATGCCGTGAATGGTGACAGAGCAATTGATGAAATTACCGTAGATATCCTTGCAGTACTTGAGCGATGAGGTGAACTTTTGAGTCCTCGAAACAAACGTCGTCGAAAAGGTCAGAACGACAGGCGGGAATATGCTCGAATAAGTCAAGTGCGTTTGATTAAGATCCTTGAGTCGCCCTCGCAACACCACTCACAGCTCGTTCAGTCAAGTGTCCGCCACCTGGTCAAACTTTCCAAACGTCACCGTATCCCAATACCGATTCGTGCGCGCCACTTATTTTGTCGACGGTGTCTCACTCCATACCACTACGGTGAGAATGTTCGAGTGAGAATTCTCGCAGGTCAAAGAACGGTGACATGTATGACATGTTCTTCTACACATCGTTACGGTGGGGGCCCGAAATCACATCGAAGAAATGGCTCTAAACCTTCCTAAGTTCTCTTCGGTCACATACTTGAATAAGAGTGCTTTCGGGTTGATGAACACGATGGGTAGTGACATTCCAGAATCCATTCGGCGGGAGGCAATGTCTCGTGATTTTCAAGCGACCATTCGTGTCGGAAAATCTGGTATTACCGAAACACTCGTTTCTGAAATTGAATCTCAATTAGAAAAGCGTAGCCTGGTTAAAATAAAATTAAATCGCGGACTGTTTGAGCGAAAAGATGTTTCAGATGTCTGGAAATACCTTTCTGAGCAAACAAATTCGACTGTTGTTTTGGCTCGTGGAAATGTCGGCGTTCTTTGGCGATAAGCAAGTATCTTCAAGGAAATACTCAAGTGATGATTTCATTACGCATTGCTATGAAGGCAGGTATGTTGCTTGGCAGCCACCGACGGCACATATCTCAGTACATTGCTCTGGGACTCTTGGCATTTACTGGAACAATGATGTTTACGAGTAATTCTTTAGCCGCTGGCTCTTCTTCGAGTTCCTCGCCATTCACCGATATTGAAAACTCGCAAGCAGTGTGGGTAGGTTTAGGAATTCTTCTCGGTGTATATGCTCTCATTATCACCGAAGTCGTGCACAGAACCTTAGCAGCTGCAGTCGGTGGCCTTTTGGCAATCCTTGCCCTCTGCTTTTACTCTGAGCAAGCATTCACGCTCGGAGAAGTAACAACACTCATCGATTGGGAGACCATTGGGTTACTGCTCGGAATGATGGTAATGGTTGGAATTCTTTCTCATACCGGTCTCTTTGAGTGGTTTGCTGTGCAAGCATACAAACGCAGTGGCGGCTCTGTCTGGACGCTTGTTGTGATTTTGTGCTCTGTCACTGCTGTGCTCTCAGCATTCTTGGATAACGTTACTACAATGTTGCTCTTGACTCCGGTTACAATCCAACTTGCGAAAGTTCTCGATATTAAACCGGTGCCGCTGCTCATCTCCGAGGTTCTATTTTCAAACATCGGCGGCGCAGCGACCATGATTGGAGACCCTCCGAACATCATGATTGGCTCAGGACTCTCATCTGCGGCAATCGAAAAAGCTGCTATGAAGCAAGAAGGACTCGCTCAGGAAGGCTATCTCGATTTAGTGAGTTCCGGTGTGACTTTCAATGATTTCATCATTGAGATGGCTCCTGGTATCTTAATGACGGTTGTTCCAAGTTTCATGTTTTTGAAATGGTTTTACGCTGAAGAATTCTCGGGAAGCCGTATTCGAGATATCGCAGAACTTGAGGCAAAATACGGAATTAAGGATGCTGCAATGCTCAAGGTGAGTGGTGCAATTCTAACCTTGGTTGTTCTCAACTTTTTCCTCCACCCGATTACTCACATCGCTGTTTCTTGGATTGCATTGGTAGGTGCAGTTGTCATGCTACTTGCAACTGACCGTCATGAACTTGAACAACCGTTAGAACACGTTGAGTGGACCACACTCCTTTTCTTTGCAGGACTTTTCGTATTGGTTCATGCATTACAGTATCTTGGTGTCATTTCTTTCATAGGTGAATACGTGACGAAAGGAATTGAGCTGTTTGGCTCTGATGCTGAAGGTGATGTTGTTCGCCTCGCAGCAGCCGTTTTGATCATACTTTGGGTCTCTGCTATAGCCTCCGCATTTATCGACAATATTCCCTATACTGCTACTATGATTCCAGTCGTCCTGCAGATTTCATATGAACTCAATATCGACCTTAATCCCTTGATTTGGGCACTCGCCTTTGGCGCATGTTTGGGCGGCAATGGTACTCTCATTGGTGCTTCAGCGAATGTCGTAACTGCAGGTATGTCTGAAGAAGCAGGTTATCCAATTTCATTTAATGAATTTTTCAAAGCAGGTTTCCCTATCATGATACTTACCACTGCAATTGTATCCTTTTACATGATCTTGGTCTATGTTGTTGGCGCAGACGGTGGAGCAACTACATGGAAACTCGTTCTTACTGCAATTACACTGTTTGGAATTATTTGGCAGGTTGCAAGAGGTCGCTCGAAGGGCAAGAGTTTTGCAGAATCATTAGTTGATGATGATTCTGAGGAAATTATGGACGCTGTTGAAAACCTCGTTGATATTGTTGTTCGCAATGTTCCGGGTCGCTCTGATTCCGAAGAGTGATACGAGAAAGCGTTGAGTTGAAGTGCTGTCCACTGCTCGTTGTGCTGAGGCAGTGTATGTTTGAATGCAAAATATGTGGATTGCTCTCACTCGGTGGTTCGGCATGTCCGGCTTGCGGCAGTTTACTCTTGGTCGATTTGACCAGTGACGACGGAGATTCATCTTCGCTTCCTACGGAAGTTCCTGGACTTGATGAAGCAGTTGCCTCTTGGTATGAACTTGAAGGAATTGAACCTCCTGCTGAAGACGAGAAAACTGTTGATGAAAAACCGATTTCAGGCTCTTTGCCGTTCGGATATTCTGGCGAGTCTAACACGCATCTTTCCAGACTTCCTTTCGGTGTTGGAAGTTATTCTGGCGGCATGCCGTTTGATGATAGCGAAGATGCGCTACCTCTTGTCAGCGACGATTCACCTTCGATTGATGAATTGCCCGTTCAACAACCGATACAACATAGCCAACAGCCAGAACCAATACACGCTGCATCACCCGTGACTCCTTCCATTGAGCCTCTCACCCCAACCGAGGTTCCAGGCCCTCAAGTCCCTCCTTCAGTTCTACCTGAATACCCCCCTCTCCCTCAACTGAATCTTCCACCCATGCCAGAATTAAATCCGCTTCCCTCTAACCTCCCGCCGCCTGTTTCGGAATTGCCTCCACCGCCTTCTGTCCCCGCTTCACAGACGTTCAGTCCAGAACCTCTACGGGTTGCTGCAATTCCGACTTCTGTGGCACAGGTCCCCCAACAGTCGAATTCTCAATCTGCTTTTGAAGAGGTTCCTGATATGTGGAGAATCGATGCATCGCCAGTTGACATGGAGCAAATTTATGCAATGGATGATCAAGTTGTAGAGGTTGTTCACACATCAGAGGAAATCCATGAATCATATCTTCACACGACGGGGAGCGAAGATTTGCACCCTGATTCTTCCGTGATCTCACTTGACTTGCACCCTGCAAAAGCATTGGGAGTCCGCCTTGAAGGTTTACCCGAGTTAGAGGACACCCTGGCTGAAGGATTCTACGCAATAGGAGAAGAATCTTGGGCGCAGGCCGCTATCGCATTTCAAAAAATGGCTGCAAAAATGCCGGGAGATTATGCCGTTTTCAACAATTATGGATTGGCTTTATTGCAGCGCGCACTTGTCATGGCTAAGAGCGCAGATTTGGAAATACAACAACTTGCATCAACGCAATTTGAATCGTCTATTCTTGCGTTACGAGAGGCGGCGAAATCAGCTCCTACCAACCCCACAATTCTCCTCAACCTCGCCCATGCACTTCTCGTCAGCGGCCGTGCAGAAAAAGCTCTCAGCCTTATCAGCATGTACGAGAAAAGCCATACGAAAACCTCGGAAAGTGCTAATTTGGAGGCTGCTTCACTCGTCAGTTTGGGCGAAAGTGGACAGGCATTGAAAATTCTTAACCTTGTTGAAAAAGATGAAATTATTCGTTCAAATATGTCAAAGTTGTCAAATTAATTCGTTGAATATTCACGAAAAAAGGATTAAATTTATGTCGTTTTCTTATAGTTTTTTTGAGGAATTCTTGTCCATTAAATCCAGCAAACTTTCGTAAAATTATTCATTCGTTCATTGTAGAGCAATGGCACTTTTTTTACACCCTTTTCGGAGACTATTCCCCAGTGCTCTTACCGATTCGTTGATATAGAGGTGGTAAGTCGGGGGGATGCTTAAGCACCCTAGCATGCCATGTGCC
>CEQX01156842.1_pt1 | contig 32631 bp, 31 predicted proteins | sample 356261 | NCBI WGS metagenome assembly CEQX01 (sample SAMEA2621076, study PRJEB7988) | marine metagenome | isolation source: saline water (ENVO:00002010), including | reverse complement strand
CTTAGAAGGCGTTAAAACGAGAATTGTAATGCGCTGGTTTTCAGGGCCTTAGGGGCGGGGGCGAAAAACCGGAAAACAGAAGATGATCAAATTGAATTTATAGACTTGATTATACAATTTTTAACGGTCAAAGACTGGCATAAAAAAATATTAGGGACTAAACTTAACATATGATATGTGGCATGATAGAAGGCAAGTATAAGTCTACAAAACCCAATGAGACCATCAAAACTGTTAATTGTTATCAACTATTATATTTATTGTTTAGTGACTCCGGAGGGACTCGAACCCCCAACCATCAGAGCCGAAATCTGACGTTCTATCCAGTTGAACTACGGAGCCTTTAATAATAGGTACAAATATAATTGTGTTTTGTGTGTGGCAATATAAATAGCAAACAATAGTTATAAGTTTGTTAGCTTTGTTGATGTGAAAAAATTAATTCTAAATGTTGCTGTCCTTATTGGACTTAGCTGTTACAGCCAATCAAAAGAAATAGGAGGCTGGCGAGACTATTTGCCATACAATAATGCGATTGGAGTGGCTAAAATGGAAGAAAAAATATACGTTGCCACAGACAACAGCCTGTTTTACCTTAACGAGGAAGATGAAAGCATAATTAGGTTAAGCAAAATTAATGGTTTGAGTGATGTTGGAATATCAGTAATGGCAAAAGACCCGAATAGCAATACAATAATTGTGGCCTACAATAGCACTAAAATTGACATTGTTGAGCAAAACAACATACATAGTATACTAGATTTAGAGAGAGAAAACATTGTTGGAGGTAAAACAATTAACAACATATCTTTTTACAACAACAATGTATATTTATCGTGTTCCTTCGGGATATTAGAGCTAAACGTTGATAATAAAGAGGTTGCGAACACCTATTATTTAAGTGCAAATGGAAGTTTGGGCGTAAATGATTTGTGTGTACTTAATGATAGTATTTATGCGGCAACAGACTCTGGACTACTTGCTGCAAGTTTAAATGACAACTTGCTAGACTACCAATCCTGGGGGTATATTGTAGATAATATTTCGATACGGGCACTAGAGGTTGCTTACGAAAAAATATATTTTGTTCTTAGCTATAGTAATGACGTTTTTTGTTACTCTAACGCTGGAGTGGAAGTTGTCGCAACAATTGAAGAATTAAATTTTATAAAAGCAGACTCCGACAAGCTATTTATTGGGGCTCAAAGCAAACTAATAGAAGTAAGCCCTAATAATTCTCTAGATTTATTAAAAGAAAGCTCATATCTCTATCGAGTGTCAGATGTTATTGCAGATGGAAATAAATATTGGTTAAGCGATGGTATAAGAAGTTTAGTTAAAATTGACGAAAATAAATCATTACAATATTTCCAACCTTCTGGCCCTTTAACAAATCGATCCTTTTCAACCTTTGTGAATAATGATAACATTTTTTTGTCGCCCGGAGGAATATCAATACTTTGGGACAACAACAACACTTATCAGGGGTTTCATTGGTCAGACAGATATAGTTGGCGCAACATCCCTTACTCTAGCCTAGGTGGAGCCCGAGACATCACAAATATTATTGAGGGTCCAAGCGGAAGTCTTTATGTTGGAACTTGGAACAACGGTGTTCTTGAATTAAAATATAACAATGAATTGGATAATTATAGCTTGATTAAAGAGCACAATTTCGAGACGAGTAATGGTGGGCTGCAAACAATATCAAACGACACTAACGAAGCAAGCTATGGGTGGCTAAGGGTTAAAGATATGATTATTGATCAAAATGGACTCTTGTGGATTACTAATTCGTTAGTAGAAAAGGGGCTAGCACACATGAATGTAGATGGAGATTGGCTGTCATACAACATTTCAAGCTACAATACTAAAAACAGTCATTTAGGTGATATTATTATAGATAATCAAGGTAAAAAGTGGTTTATCATCGCTAAAGGGGGAGGGATCATTGTGTATGATGATAACGGGTCCCCTGAAGATATTAATGATGATAATGACAGGCTGCTAACCTCAGCTCCAGGACAAGGAAATCTGCCTTCAAACACGGTTTATTCTATAGCTTTAGACAATGATGGCGAGGTGTGGGTAGGTACAGATAATGGTATCGGCGTGTTTTACCAAACTAGCGAGGTTTTTGGGTTGAATGGCGATTGTCAGCAGATTCTTGTAGAAACTGATGGTTACGTTGAGCCTATAATTACAAATGAATCTGTAACTGCAATTGCGATAGATGGTGCTAACAGAAAATGGCTTGGAACAAAAAGCTCTGGTGTATTTGTATATTCCCCAGATGGCCGACGGAAAGTGAAGCATTTTACTGAAGAAAATAGCCCAATTTTATCAAACAAAATTAATCATATCTCAATTGATGATAATAGTGGCGAGGTATTTATATCAACAGAAAAGGGTTTGATTTCTTATAAAGGAGAGGCTACCGCCGGCGGTGATAAACATGGAAATGTGATTGTTTATCCAAACCCTGTTAAAGAAAATTATAATGGGCCAATCGCAATAAAAAATGTAGTTGAAAATAGTGATATAAAAATTACAGATATTAGGGGCAACCTTATTAAAACTACTACAGCTTTTGGGGGGCAAGCGATTTGGGATGGAAAAAACAAAAACGGTAAAAGAGCTAGCACTGGCGTTTATTTAGTTTTTAGTACAAACTCGTCCGGACTAGAAACAAATGTTGCAAAAATACTTTTTATAAAATAATGTATTTACAGACTAAGGGAATAGTTTTATCTAGCGTTAAGTATGGCGAAACAAGTGTTATCACAAAAATCTATACTGCAAAAATGGGGCTGCAATCTTTTATAGCCAATGGGGTCAGAAAGAAAAATGGAGGAAAAGCATACTATCAGCCGCTTAACATTGTTGAGCTTACAGCATACAGCAAAAAACCTGATAGACTTCATCGCATAAAAGAAATAAAGATCCCAAAAACATACTGTAGTATTCCCTATAATTTACTTAAAAGTAGTGTTGCGATGTTTTTGTCAGAGGTGCTAATTAAGTGCTTAAAAGTAGAAGAAAAGAACGAAGATTTGTTTAATTTTTTAGAGTGTTCATTTGTTGATTTTGACCAAAATGACTTCGAAGATGAATTTCATATTCAATTTCTTGTCGGCCTTAGTTATTTTTTAGGCTTTTTCCCCAATATGGAAAAATCCAATCTAAAATACTTTGATTTAATTAACGGATGTTTTAGTGATAATAAAAATGGCCATAACCATTTTATTGACAATTCAGCAGACTTGCTGTCTGCGCTGAAACTAAAGCCTGTTAAAAATAAAAGAGCAATACTTAATTATATTCTGATGTATTATCAAATACATATTGAAGGGTTTGGCAATATAAAGTCAAAAAATGTTTTAAAAACAGTGTTGAGATAGTGAAAAGATATATAAAATTAATTTTACTATTAATCCCGGTGGTTTTGCATGGTCAAACAAAAGTGCAAGACACAATAATGATTGGGTTAAGCATTCCAGAAGTTGTTTTTTCTGAAGAAAGAGATGAGGCCGAACGAATCTATAATCCAAGTAGAATAAAAAAAATAGGCGCCTCTAATATTTTTGATTATGCAGCAACAAGTAGTGCTGATATTCTTCAAAAATCAGGGGCAATTACAATACAGATGAGTCAATCAGGCGGCGGCAGCCCTATAATAAGAGGGTTTGAGGCGAATAGAGTGCTAGTTGTAGTTGATGGAATTAGGCTTAACAACGCAATTTCTAGGTCCGGACACCTACATAATAGCATAAGCATTAGCCCAATGATGCTTGAAAACGTAGACATTATTTTTGGACCATCATCAGTTAAATATGGAAGTGATGCAATTGGGGGAGTTGTTCATTACCATACAAAGTTTCCAAGAAGTGGACTACCAAACAAATCTACACTACTACATCGATATAGTTCTGTAAACAACGGCATTAATTTATATTACGATAATTTATGGAGTAAGGGCAGGTTTAGCTTTTTACATGCTTTAAGTCTAAGTCGATTCGGAAACCTAAAAATGGGCAAAAACCGCTACCATGGTTATCAAAACTGGGGAAGAGAACATCATATTGTTGAAGATAACGAACAATTAAGAACAGCATATGATCAGGTAGACTTTATGCAAAAAATAAGGCTAAATGTAAGTAAATTCCTAAGCTACAAATTTAACCTACAAGCCTCAAGTACAACTAATTTAAATCGATTTGATCAGCTGAACGATCTTTCAGGTGGTCAGCCAAAATTTGAGGAGTGGTACTATGGCCCACAAAAACGGTTTTTATTGGGGCTAGGTATTGAGCACCAAAAAAACACTCTGTTTTATGACAGCTTCAACAACACTCTTTCATATCAAAAATTAGAGGAAAGCAGAAATAGCCAAAGGAGTGGTGATGACCTAATAAGCAGAACTGAAAATGTTTTTGTGTTAGCGAATAGTACGGATTTTATTAAAAAATGGGATTATAACATGCTAAATTATGGCGTTGATGTGCAACAAAATATTGTTCTTTCAAAAGCTACAGAAGGCTATACTAGTAGGTACGCTGATGGTGGAAGTGAAATGACAACGCTATCAGCATATAGCCAATATAAATTAGCTTTATCTAAAGGAAGCTATATAAGTGCGGGAGCAAGATATTCTAAAGCTAAATTAAATGCTGTTTTTGACAGCGCCAACTCCTTGGGCCTACCTTATAAAACCATCCGCCTAGCTAACGACGCTATTACTGGCAGTCTCGGCTTTAAGTGTAATATGAAAAACGGGTGGGAGGGTAATATTTCTATGTCTTCAGGATTTAGAAGTCCTAATGTTGATGATGTTACTAAGGTTTTTGAAAAATCTGGTAAGCTGACTGTTCCGAATGAGGAATTAGTTGCTGAAAAATCTAAAAATATAGACGTTACACTAGTCAAACACAAAAATAGAAACGAATTTTTATGCACCGCATACTATACAATTTTAGAAGACGCAATAGTAAAAGAAAAGTTTAGTTTAAACGGACAAGACAGCATAATGTATGACGGCCAATATTTGCCGGTATACGCCAATACTAATACACAAAAAGCGTTTGTTTATGGGTTTAACATTGAGGCAGATTTACGCATAAATGAGGTTTTTTCAAGTGCCCACAGTTTATCTTATTCTATTGGAAAAGATGTTAATACTAAAATGCCAATGGATCACATTCCGCCATTGCACGCTAAAAGCAAAATAAATTGGTTAAAAAACAAACATAAAATAGAGCTATTTATACTATTTAATGGCTGGAAAAAATTAAAGAATTATGGTTCAGGAAGCAGCGACAATATTGAAGAAGCAACAAGTGATGGAACACCTTCGTGGTGGACGCTTAATTTAAGTTATGTTGTAAATTTAAATAGTGGGCTTATTTTTCAGTTTAACTTGGAAAACATACTCGACGCACATTATAAGACATTTTCAAGTGGTATTAGTGCGCCTGGAAGAAATTTTGTTGTCACTTTGAAGAACGAATTTTAAAATCAGAGATGATCCACTCAAGCTCCTTCATTCTGTTTCGCTTATCTTCTCCTGGGCTAAACAAAAAGCCTTCCAAGGCAAGAACTCTGTTATTAGCTGTATCGCATATGAAGTTGCTAACAAAAGAGCCGCCCATAAAAGCATTGCTCATTTTCCAAAGACCCTTTACTCTTAAAATTTGCAGATCATCATGGTTGTGTATTGAAACGTGAGGAGCATATTGATGTTCAGTTGTCATATAACTTGAATCTGATACTCCCAAAACAAATTGTTTAAGCACGCTATCACGAGCCATTAATAGAGTGGTTGCATTAAACGGCCTAACTCCAGCATATTCATAAATAAAAACACCTTTAATTATTTCTTTATCTGGAGGGTTATATTCAAGCCAGCTAAACCCATTAGTGTCTAAAACTGACTTATATTTATTGGGTAATCCGAAGTTTAGATTAAATTTTTTAGCGGCAGATGGAAGAGGTTTTTTGGGCGGCCCAACAAAATCATACCGTTCTTGTTCTTTTTGTTCAATTTGATGTGATATAATAGGCAAATATTCCCCTAAAATATTCTGTAAGTCACTAGCCGTTTCATATTCAATAACACAAAACCATTGATTGCGCGAATATGGCTTTGTATTAAAGTAAATATTTGTTTTTTCTCCTTTTTGTACTATAATTAAATTGCGATGTGTCTCAAATATTCTTCCAAAGTCTGAGACATTAATTTGTATGATATCAAACAGTGGTTCGATCCAAGAAAGACCAGGAACTTCGGAATTAAGATAATGGCGAATAGAGTCTCCACAGGCTCCCTCCCATAGTGGATCGTCGATTACTATAACAACCTCATTAACAGCTCCCGTGTGTGACGGCAAGGGAGTGTTGTCGAAGCTTAAGCATGAACTTAAAATTAAAACTAGGATTAAGTAAGAGTTGCGCATTTATCCTATTTTGGGAATCCTTAACACTGCTCCAGGTTTCAATTCGCGAAAAGTAATATTGTTAAGTTTTTCTATTTGAGCAACAGACACGCCATTATATCTTCTGGCAATATCCCATAAAGTGTCTCCCGCCTTAACTGTATATTCGGTTTCTTCCTTAGGTTTAACAAAAGAAGACTGTTCGTCTTTGGGTGCGAAGTCAGGGTTTATATAAATGATCAATTTTTGCCCTATACTTAATTTAGTTGAAGATAGGTTGTTCCAAGTTTTTATCCGTCCAACTGTAGTGTTGTGCAAAGAAGCTATCTTTCCTAAATACTCACCTTTTTTTACTCGATGAACAATGGGTGCATCCATTGGTATATATTTTTCTTGTAATGATTCGCTATATGAGTATATACTGTCAGAATTGTTTATAAATGTTGCTATAGCTCTATATGGCAGCCTTATGGAGGCAAGGTGACCCTTGTCAACAGGGACTAGGTCGCGTTTGTAAATAGGATTAAGATCCCTTAATAAATCAATATTAACTCCTAGTGTTTCAGATAAAACGTCAAAAGTTATTGACTGATTTAAGCTTATGGTATCAGTTTCTTCCATTTTGTGATCGTATGGCATAGGCAAGATATTGTGTTCAGGGGCATAATTCATTATGTAATTCATAGCGATGAATTTAGGAACATAATTTTGTGTTTCTAACCTAAGATAAGGTCGAACAGACCAGTAGTCTTTTGCTCCAGTCTTGCGCATAGTTCGAGAAACATAGCCTGGGCCACCATTATATGCTGCTAAAACAAGCTCCCAATCGTTGAACATTTTATATAAAAAAGTAAAATATTCACAGGCAGCAACAGTGGATTTTATAGGGTCACTTCGTTCATCTACATAAGAAGTAATTTTTAAATCATAAATTTTACCGGTGGCATACATAAATTGCCACAAACCTGTAGCTGCAGATCGTGAGCGGGCCTTTGGATTTAAGGCCGACTCAACAATAGCTAGGTATTTAAACTCCATTGGAAGGTCGTATTCGTCAAGTTTAGATTCAAATAGAGGAAAATAAAATTTTGCTTTACCTAACATTCGTGAAATATGATTTCTATAGGTTTTAGAATAAACGTTTATCTGTGTTTGAACCGCCTTGTTATAAGCCAACTTAAACGGCGTGTAATTGTCAAGATTAGAAAGTCGATATTGTATTAATGAGTCGCTAAAAATAGGAACGCTATCTGATGAGTAGTTGTGTGGGGTGAACCTGCTGCTGTCAATCTGTAATTGTTGCGCTGACAATTTCTCAAGAACCCAAAGAGAGTCCATTTTTGCAATTCGTGCGTCATCGTCGTTGTTAACAATAACAGTTACTGTGTCTGAAAAACATATTCTATCAGCAAACGATGTAAGCGAAATACATAAAACCAATATTGTTTTGTACATTCATACAAAAATGAGTGATTTGGATTAATAAAAAAAACAGAAGTTAGTTAATTATTAACTACTGGATGTTGATTATCTGATTAGAAAAGGCTAACAATTCATTGTCCTTAAATGGAGATGCCATAAGCTGGATTCCAAAAGGCAACCCATTACTATGTTTGCCGGTAGGTAAAGAGATGGCAGGCGCGCCCACAATATTAGCGTGTACAGTGAATATATCTTCCAAATATAATTGGGTAGGGTCATTATATTTTTTGCCTATTTTAAAGGCTGTGTTAGGTGAGGTGGGGGACAAAATAAAATCACAGTCATCAAAGATAGATTGTGTTTTTTCTTGTATTAATCGACGTACTTTCTGGGCTTGATTATAGTAGGCGTCATAATATCCCGAACTCAGAACAAACGTCCCCAGCATAATGCGACGTTTTACTTCTTCCCCAAAACCTTCTGTTCTAGTATTAGAATAAATACTTGGAAGATCGTGGGCCTTATCGCTTCTATATCCAAAGTGCACTCCATCGTAACGAGCAAGGTTAGATGAGGCTTCTGCTGTGGTTAAAACATAATAAGTGGGGACAACATAATCAAGGTAGGGAAAATCTAACTCAACCACTTCGTGTCCGGAGCATTGAAGAAGACTTATTTGCTTTAAAAGATGTGTTTTAATTTCACTATCCAAAGATGGGCTATTTAAAGTTTCCTTGATATAGCCTATCTTATAGGGCTGATTGTCATTAGTGCTGTGATTGTGTCTTACAGCAAATCCTGTTGAAGATGTGCTGTCAAAATCATCACTGCCAGCCATTACTTCAAACAACAAAGAAGCGTCATCTACACAATTTGTTAGTGGGCCTATCTGATCAAATGAAGATGCATAAGCAATTAGTCCCCACCTAGAAATTGCACCATATGATGGCTTAAACCCTAAAACACCACAAAAGGACGCGGGCTGGCGTATAGAGCCGCCGGTGTCAGACCCTAATGCAGCTAAACAAAGATTAGCTGCAACGGCAGCTGCAGAGCCGCCTGATGATCCACCAGTTACAAAACTTGTATTACAGGGATTTAAAACCGGTCCGTATGCGGAATTCTCATTTGAGCTGCCCATAGCAAACTCATCGCAGTTTAAACGACCGATTATAATGGCGTCCTCCATCAGCAATCTTTCTACTGCTGTTGCGCTAAACATGCTTTCAAATCCATTTAATATCCGTGAAGCAGCTGTAACGACATGGCCTTTGTAGCAAATGTTATCCTTTATTCCTATTACCATTCCAGCCAAACGACCGGCTGTTCCGGCTTTTATTTTTTCATCAATAATACGCGCCGAGTTTAGCGCCTCCTCATCAAAAACTTCTAAAAAAGCGTTAAGTTCTTTATTCTTATGAATACGCTGTAAGTATGATTTAGTAAGAGAAAAGCAGGTCGTTTTACCAGACTGAATAGCCCCTTTTACCTCCTTTAAAGAACGATAATTATTCATAAGAAATAAATAATTATTTGTCCTTCTTATTTTCGTCGTTTAAATCTTTGGTGGCATCCTTAAACTCCTTCATGCCCCTGCCTAGGCCTCTCATTAGCTCAGGTAATTTCTTGCCGCCAAAAAGGATAAGCACAATAACGACAATTAGAACAATTTGAGGCCAACCAATTACTAAAAGAATAGAATTCATAATTAATCACTATTTAGATTAAGAGCAAAAATACAGATTTTTTTACTAGTAAGCTTGAAAAAGCCAAGACGAAGGATCCATTTTTTCGCTTCCCTTCCATATCTGAAGCTCAGTTATAGTTTCTTTTTCAGTATTTTTAGTAATGACCGTACCTAATTTTTCTTTAAGAAGTACTGTTTCGCCGCGCTTTACCGACACTTCTAAAAGGTTAGAATAAACGGTGAAGTAATCACCGTGGCTAACAATAACTGCCTTTCCTGCACCAGGAATATCAATAATTCTAGAAACTTGGCCATCAAAAATTGAGCGAATTTCCGCGCCTTCTTCAGTAGTAATTTTAACACCATTATTAAAGGTTTCTATTCCTTTAAGAACTGGGTGTGATTGAACGCCAAATCGCTCAATAATTACTCCTCGCTCAACAGGCCATGGTAACATGCCTTTGTTTAATGTGAATTTTTCTGAAATAATTTGTTGTTCAGGCGTTAACTCTAAAACAATGTTTGCTCCAGAAGACTTAGCTTTAGCTATGCGTATTTCTTCTTCAATAAATTTTCTTATCTGTTTTTCAAGCTGACTTGCCAAGTATTTTTTTGATTGAAGATCTTTTTTAAGTTGTTTTTCCTTTTTCTTTAAACTAGACAAAAGGGTGTTTTGCGAAGATTTTTCATCCGCCAAAACCTTAACCTCAGTTTGTGACTCCTCTAATGACTTACTTTTCTGATTTTTTGCCACCAACAACAAGACCTTTTGTTGCTTAAGCTTAAGCAGCTCATCGTTAAGTTGTTGTTCAGCAACTAAAATTTCTTTTACTTGGTTTTTCCTAAATAGACTGTATTCTTGCAAATATTTTAATCTTTTAAGGGCTTGGTTATAATGTTGAGAAGAAAACACAAACGCTAACTTTTTGTATGCATTGCGATTAAAGTATGCGTCTCTTATCATTAATGAGTACTCTGACTTTAATGTATCTAAAAGTTCCCGCTTTTTAACAAGGGACTGTTTAGTTGTTTGTATTTCATTTTTTAATTTTTCAATTTGAGTTTTAGCCAAATTAACCTCAATGTTTAAAGTGTGGATGATTTCTTGACGAGATTGGATTTGCTTGTTAAGAGTATTCAGCATTGTGACTGATTGAGTCTTTTGCTTTTTTGCTTTATTTAACAATGAGTTTGTTAACTTAATTTCTTTTTGAAGTTTAGTTTTCTTGTCTTGCAGATTCTTTTTTTCATTATTCTGAGAAAATAATATGGATGGAATAATGAACGAAAAAAAAATAAATATAACACTACAACGGAACATAAGTAGATGGGATTGAAAATTTAATTTTTTTAGGTCTATTAACCAGAATCTTAGAGTATGAATACATTATGACTAGTGAGTTGCTGGGCGACAAAACCTGCAGCTGTGTGTTTTTCGGCACCCACTCATCTTGAACCTTTAAAAAGTTGGAATAATTTAGCTTAATTGAAATGCTATCTTCTGTAAAAGCAATAATTTCTGAGGGAAGGTAGTCATCATTTAAGTGCAAGGTACATGAGGCGTTGTCTGAATTTGCAAACAAAATGTAATCATTCTTTGATGGTAATAGCTTGAAGCTGTTTTGATTGTAAAATAAATATCCCCCTAATAATAGGTTTTGTATTTCAGAATGAGATAAAAAGAGATTAAACCTATTTGTGGTTGATTTAACATCTTCAGCAAAATAGGTGTTGTTCATTCTGTTTATTAATTTGATTGAATCGGGGCTAACGCTAATTCGGACAGCTTCAATTCCTAAGGGCCCAGAAACCGAAATCCATATTAGACTATCATAACGCATGCGTATTTGTGCCGAAATTGGATATGAACTGGTGTTGAAGTGGGCTTGGCCCTTTAATTGGGCGGAGAACCAATCAACATCAGGGCTGTTTTCTTTTACAAGCTCTAAAATATCTGATTTAGTACTGCTTTCAATATTTGTGAAGCTTTTGGTGCCAACACAGGCTGTAAGCACACAGGCAATTAATATGACAAGAATATATCTATTCATAAAGTTTTTTTTCTGATATTTTCTTGTCTATAAATTTTGATTTAGAACCTAATTCTTTTGCTTTTTGCCATTGTAATAATGCAGCTTCTTTTTTTGAAAACTGATACAATATGTCTCCATAGTGTTCAACTATTGTGGCGCTATTATTGCCCCCGCTTGAAATTGCCTTCTCTATCCAAAACAAGGCATTGTTATAATCTTTTAATTGATAAAAAATCCATGCATATGTGTCTTCATAAGATGGTTGGCCTGGTGAAAGCTTAACACATAGACTCATCATTTCAGCAGCCTGTTGAAGGCTTGTTTTTCTTAAAGAAAGGTAATAACTATAATTATTTAACACATAAGTGTTTTCAGGTAAAATTTCTAAGGACTTATTATAGGCATTATCAGATTTATTAAATTCCTCTTTAGCGTAATAAGCGTCGCCAAGACTAGCATAAAACTGTGATAACAAATTAGGGTTTTCTATAATTATTGGCTTGCCACTGTTTAGCTCTTCAATTGCTAAGTCGTAAGATTTTTTTTGAATGTGTGCTAGACCTAGTAAATAATAAATTATGGGTTGGCTTGGGAATAGCTCCTGCACCTCTTTGCCTAAATTAATCAAATCATCATACTCTTTTAAATCGAATGTAATAATCATCAGTTGTTGCCATATAGGAAACCTGCTTGGGTCTAATTCTGCAGCTTTTTTAAAGTTCCTTTTAGCTAAATTTAAACTGTCGTCTCTATAATAATAGTCTCCCGCAATAGTATACGGCTTCGCATTGTTAGGGTGTGTTTGCTTAAGTATTTCTATAAGTTTATATGACTTGGATAACAGCTCCGGGTCATTGTCAGCTGAGTCATAATTAGTAAGCAACAAGCGCATCTTGGCGTCTATTCCTAAATCTAAAGATCCAAACGCCTTCGTAGTGTAATAGAAGGATTTCTCAAAATCTTGTTTGTTGCGATATAAATCTGAAAGCATAATGAATGCGCTTGCATTATCATTCTTTATTTCAAGAGACTTTTCTAAAGCCAATATTGCTTTAGTTTGTTTGCCAGATAAAATATAAAGTTTTGACAACTCATTAATAGCTTGTAAATTTGAGGGTTCTGAATCTACCCAGCTTTCAACCTCTTCGATTGCTCCTAATCTATCGCCCATCTCAAGGTATATTTGCTTTTTCTGCTGGAAAAGCATTTCATAAGGCCCTATATATTTTTGGAGATTGTCATAAACTTTTATGGCATTTCTTGGCTGGTTATTTAATAAATAGGCGGAAGCGAGTTCAATATGCCAATCTTTATTACCGGGCTCAATGTCTAATAATTTTTTAAAACTATAAATGGCTTTGCTATACTCGCCGCTTTCAATATAAGTTTTTGCTAATAGCTCTTTATACCATTTGTTGTTAGGATCTATTTTACATGCGCTTTCTATAAAAAATATAGCTTGATCTAATTGTCCTAAGTTAAAATATAACATAGCTGATTCGTACATTGGAGCGGCTTCCTGACCATTCATACGAATACAGTCACTAAATGCTTCTATTGCTTTTTCAGCATCCCCAACTATTTTATACCTTATACCTTTGAAAAAAGCATTTTGATACTCCTTAGGGTCGATTTGATTTAGCGCCTCCTGAATTTTGGGATCATTATAAGAATAAAAAGGATGCTCCTGTGCAACACCTTTAAGTGTAAAAAATAGTAAGGCTATTAAAAAATGTTTTCTCATATAATTATTGTATTCCCGTACTACCAAAACCATCTGTTCCGCGATCTGATGTTTCTAAAGATTCAACAGGCTCCCAAGATGCCTGATTGTGTGAAGCTAAAACCAATTGAGCAATTCGTTCTCCGTCTTCAATAAGAAATTTTTTAGATGATAGATTAATTAACAAAACACCTATTTCTCCCCTGTAGTCAGCGTCAATGGTGCCAGGACTGTTTAATACTGTTATGCCGTTTTTAAGGGCAAGGCCACTTCGGGGACGAACCTGAATTTCGTAGCCTCTTGGTATTTCAACAAATAATCCTGTTTTAATCAAGGTGCGCTCCATAGGGCCTAAAACAATTGGTTTATTTATGTTCGCTCTAACATCCATACCTGCTGAGAATTGGGTTTCGTATTTGGGTAGTTTGTGTTTTGATTGGTTAATGATTTTTATACGCATATTTTAATCGAAAAGTTCTGGGTTTGAAATTACTCTTTTTTTATTTTTTTCTAATAAATAAACAATGAGAATATATGTCATTAGAAATAACGTGTTGATTATCATTCCTAATGATAAATAAGCACTTAGAAAATAAAGGCAAAGAACTAGCCCAAAATAAAAAAATATTCTACCTATTGGGTACGAAATGGGGTAATGTTTTTGGCCTAAAAAATATGAGAACAAAACCATTATAAAATAGCAGCCTAGAGTTGCCCAAGCGGAACCCACAAAGCCCATAAAAGGAATTAAAATTAAATTGAAAATGACTGTAACGCAAGCTCCCAACAAAGAAATGTAAGCTCCATATTGAGTTTTGTCTGTTAGCTTATACCAAACAGACAAATTATAATAAAGCCCCAATAAAAGATTGGCAAACAATAAAATAGGCACAATGACCACGCCTCTTTCATCATGAAAAGATGCGCCAATAAACTGCTTGAAAACGTCATAATAAACCATAACTAATAAAAAGATAAATGCGGCCACAATACTAAAATATTTCATTACACGACCATACGTTTGTTTGGCATTACGTTCCTTTTCTTGGGAAAAGAAAAAGGGTTCAGCCGCAAATCGAAAAGTTTGAACAAAAAGCGTCATAATGATTGATAGTTTATAAAATGCGGAATATATTCCAATCTCAGAAGATGATATATTGATTGGTAAAAGATGTTGAAGTAAAATACGATCAATTGTTTCATTGCTAATGCCTGCTAAGCCAGCAACCATAAGAGGTAGGGCGTATAATATCATTTTTTTCCATATACTTTTGTCAAATCGCCAAATACACCGACTCATTTCAGGAATAAGTAGTAATAAAGTAATTGCGCTGGCTAACAAATTAGCGATAAAAATATATCCTATACCTATATTTGGTGAATAGAAGCTCTGAATAAAATCAGATGTAGGTAAATTGTTAGCAATAGCAAAAGGACAGTAAATAATAAAAAATAAATTTAGCCCAATATTGATAAAAATATTTAACAACCTGATTAACGCAAACCTTGCCGCCTGATTTTTTTCTCTTAATTGGGCAAAGGATATTGAAGATATTGTATCTAACCCAATAATGAAAGCAAAATATTTAATGTATTCTGGGTTTTGTCCAAACGATATTACGTTTGCTATAGTTTGAGCGTTCAAATATACAAGGGCAACAAATAAAAAAGAACTAACTAATAGTGATATCAGGGAAGTGCTGTAAACAATGCGTTTATTGGGCTCTCTTTGTGAGAATCGAAAAAAAGTAGTTTCCATCCCATAGCCTAGTATTATTAAAAGAAAAGCTGCGTACACATACATTAGGGTAACGTCGCCGTATTCTGAGGTTGTAAAATAGCGTGTATACAAAGGAACTAGAAGGTAGTTTAATAACCTCCCAACGATACTACTTAATCCATAAATGGCGGTTTGACCTAATAATTTTTTTAGTGGGTTCAACTCTTTATTTACCTGTAAATTTTGGTTTTCTTTTTTCAATAAACGCGCTAGTTCCTTCCTTAAAATCTTCAGAAGTAAAACATTCACTAAAAGCGTCTATTTCTGTGGAATAGCCCGTGATATTACAACCAGCATTTATAGACTTTATTGCATGTGCAATAGCAACAGATGAATTTTTATTAATTTGAGAGGCTATTCTTTGACAAAAAGATATTAGCTCGTCATTATCGCAAACGTAATTCACTAAGCCCCATGAAAGAGCCTCGTCAGAGGTGATCATAGCTGCGCTAGTTATCATCTCTAATGCCTTTCCCTTACCAACCAGTTCTCGCAAACGTTGAGTGCCGCCATAGCCCGGAATAAGCCCTAAAGAAACTTCAGGTAAGCCCATTTTGGCATTACTAGAGGCTACTCGAATATGACAAGCCATAGCTAGTTCTAAGCCTCCGCCAAGAGCAAAACCATTGATGGCGGCAATAGTCGGAGTTGATAGGTTGTCTAATAAATTAAACAAGATTCGTTGGCCGTCTGAGGCCATTTTAGCAGCTTGTTTTTTATTAAAATGAGAAAATTCTTTAATGTCCGCGCCAGCTACAAAAGCCTTTGGCCCTGAGCCTGTCAGTATTATACATTTGACTTTTGTGTCTCTATCGGCTTTTTTTATTGCATCACTTAACTCTTGAATAGTTAGCTTGTTGAGCGCATTCAGTTTTTCAGGACGATTGATAGTAATATATGCAACGTCATCTTTATGTTCCGACAAAATATAGTGATATCCCATGCGTTGAGTGTTATTTATACAAAGATAGTTTTTTCAAATTATCATTTTAAATTTAGTGATAGCTGAAAAACAAAATAAATACTATGTGTTTTATTCGTATTTATTAGCCGTTTAGCGCCTCAGCTCCGCCAACGATTTCTAGGATTTCACCTGTAATGGCAGCCTGTCTAGCCTTGTTGTATGTTAAGGTAAGTTCGCGCTTAAGCTCACCGGCATTATCAGTTGCCTTATGCATTGCTGTCATGCGTGCACCGTGCTCAGAGGCATAAGAATCTAAAATCGCCTTAAAAAGTTGTATTTTAAGTGATTTAGGTATTAACTCGTCTACAATTTCTTCCTTTTCGGGTTCGAAAATGTAATCGCCAATAGTGGCTGTATCGTCGGCTGGTGTTTCTAGCGGCAAATAGGCTTCTGTCATTAGGTTTTGAGAGGCGGCATTTTTAAATTGGTTATACACCACCACGACTTTGTCGTAACGCCCTTCTACAAAGTGATCCATCAAGTCTTGGGCAATAGCCGAAGTGTTGGCAAAGCTAAGGTCGTTATACAAATCGTCATGAGAAGAAATAACTTCATAACCGTTTTTAGCAAAATGCTCAGAGGCTTTTTTTCCTATGGTCACAAAAGCGGCTTGGTCATAGTTTTCAGCTAGTGCCTTAGCGCCTTTTATCACGTTGTTGTTAAAAGCACCGCACAAACCCCTGTTGGAAGTCACCGCTACAATAAGTATGGATTTGACATCTCTAGCTTGAGCGTAAACACCTCCTTCAGAAGCATCTAGAGTAGAGCTTAGATTGACCAATAACTCGCTTAACTTGTTAGCATACGGACGCATCTGTGTAATGGCGTCTTGGGCTCTTTTGAGCTTAGCTGCCGATACCATTTTCATGGCACTCGTAATTTGCATAGTAGAGCCTACCGAAGTAATTCTTGCCCGTATTTCTTTTAAGTTAGCCATAGTTTATGCTGCGTATTTCTTAGATAAATCGGCACATACTGCACGTAGAGTGTCAGTAATATCGTCGCTTAACTTACCTGCTGCCAAAGCGTCCAATACGTCTTGGTGCTTGTTGTGTAAGAAAGCGATAAACTCCGCTTCGAATTCCTTTACCTTTTCAGTCGGTACGTCCATCAAAAGACCGTTAGTGCCACAGAAAATGATAGCTGCTTGCTCTTCTACTCTTAATGGTGAGTATTGTCCTTGTTTAAGGATTTCCACATTACGCTTACCTTTTTCAATAACCGCCGTAGTAGCCGCATCCAAATCCGAACCGAACTTAGCAAAAGCCTCTAGCTCACGGTACTGAGCTTGATCTAATTTTAAGGTTCCTGAAATCTTCTTCATAGACTTAATTTGTGCCGAACCCCCTACACGAGATACCGAAATACCTACGTTAATAGCTGGACGAACACCCGAGTTAAATAAGTCACCATCTAAGAAAATCTGACCGTCTGTAATAGAAATTACATTGGTAGGAATATAAGCCGATACGTCACCCGCTTGTGTTTCAATAATAGGTAGTGCAGTTAATGAACCACCACCTTTTACCATACCTTTTAAGGACTCTGGCAAATCGTTCATTTGAGCGGCAATAGCATCGTCATTAATCACTTTGGCAGCTCTTTCCAATAAGCGTGAGTGTAAGTAGAATACATCACCTGGATAAGCCTCACGACCTGGTGGTCTTCTCAATAATAAAGATACCTCACGATAGGCTACCGCTTGTTTAGACAAATCGTCAAATACAATCAATGCTGGACGACCTGTATCTCTAAAGTATTCGCCAATAGCTGCTCCAGCAAGTGGTGCGTAAAACTGCATCGGTGCGGGGTCAGAAGCATTAGACGCTACAATAACGGTGTAAGGCAATGCTCCAGCATCTTCTAAAGTCTTAGCTATAGCTGCTACAGTAGAGCCTTTTTGTCCTACAGCAACGTAGATACAGAATACAGGTTCTCCCTTATCATAAAATTCTTTTTGGTTGATAATGGTATCAATAGCTACGGCAGTCTTTCCTGTCTGACGGTCACCAATAATTAACTCTCTTTGTCCTCTACCGACTGGAATCATAGCGTCGATGGCTTTGATACCAGTTTGTAATGGCTCGTTTACTGGCTGACGGTAAATAACACCTGGTGCTTTTCTTTCAATAGGCATTTCATAAGTGTCGCCTTGAATGGGTCCTTTACCATCAATAGGGTTTCCAAGAGTATCTACTACTCGACCCAACATACCCTCTCCTACATTGATAGAGGCAATACGGTTGGTTCTTTTAACAACATCACCTTCTTTAATCCCTTTAGAAGGTCCTAATAATACCGCGCCGACATTATCTTCTTCTAAGTTTAGAACGATACCTTGTAATCCACTTTCGAATTCAATAAGCTCACCCGACTGAACGTTGGTTAAACCGTATACACGAGCAATACCATCACCCACTTGCAATACAGTTCCTACTTCTTGTAAGTCCGATTCTGATTTGAACCCTGCTAATTGTTGTCTTAAAATTGCTGATACCTCAGCTGGTTTTACTTCTGCCATAGTTGTTAATTTAGAAGTCCTTTATGTAAAGGTTTTTATTAAACGATTGTTTTAAATCTTTCATTTGACGCGCTACACTAGCGTCTAGTTGTTTGTCGCCCAACCTAAGGATTGCTCCACCGATAAGGCTTTCATCTACTTGTTCTGTTAAATCGACCTGACTAACACCTTGCTTTTTGATGAAGTCTAGGACTTGTTGTCTAGTGTGTTCATCTAATGCAACGGCAGTAGTTAAATTTGCCGACTCAATGCCTTGGTCAATTTTGTATAAATCTAAAAAGCCTTGTGCTATATCAAATAACAGGGCTTCTCTTTTCTTTTTAGTGATGAGGTTAATAAAGCTTAGCACCAAAGGAGAAAAACCTACAAATACTTCGGCTATAATGGCTAGTTTTTTATCGGTCTTGACCACAGGGCTTTTCAATAACAAAACTAACTCTCTAGAGTTTTGGCACAAAGATACGACACTAGCTATATCCGTTTTGCAAAGCTCTAATGTGTTTTGCTCTTTAGCTAACTCTAATAAAGACTTAGCATACCTCGAAATTGCTCTTGTGTTTCTCATCTTAACTCAAAGCCGCCTCTTTCAAAGCGTTTTTTACTAATTCTTTTTGTTTGTCAGCATCTTTCAATTCTGACTTCAATACTTTTTCTGCAATATCAATAGAAAGGTCTGCAACCTGATTTTTAAGCTCTGTAATAGCCGCCAATTTTTCATTGTTGATTTGCTCTCTTGCTGATGCCAAAACCTTGTCCGCCTCTTCTGTAGCTTGTGTCTTTGCCTCAGTAATGATTGTTTCTTTTATCTCTCTTGCCTCCTTGAGTATGCTATCTCTTTCGGCTTTTGCTTCACGCAAAATACGCTCGTTGTCAGCATTAAGAGCTTCCATTTCTTTTTTGGCGTTATCTGCTGCCTCCAAAGCGTTTTTAATCCCCTCTTCTCTTTCTTCTACCGCGCTAAGAATAGGTTTCCAAGCGTATTTTCTTAGTAAGAATAAAAGAGCTAAAAATAAAACGGTTTGCCAAACAAACAAGCCAATTGAAAAGTCGTTAAATAAATCCATATTATATCTTTATTTTTCTTTTAATAATGCTAAAATCAAAACTGTAAGCAACCCTTACAGTTTTGATTTAAAATGATGAATTAAGCAGCAAATAATGCAGCAAATCCAATACCTTCAATAAGTGCAGCAGCAATAATCATTGCTGTTTGGATTTTTGAAGTCGCCTCAGGTTGTCTAGCGATAGCATCCATGGCAGAGCCACCGATTTTACCAATACCTAAACCTGCACCGATTACAATTAATCCCGCTCCTACAATATTTGGAATAGTCATAATAAAAAATTTAAAGTTAATAATTAGTTAATATCTTAATGTTCATCGTGATGTTCTTCTACTGCAGCACCGAAATAAAGCGCTGTTAGCATAGTGAATATGTAAGCCTGTAAAAAGGCCACAAGCAATTCAATAACTCCTAAGAATAGTGTTAATCCAAAAAATGATCCAAAAGCAAATAGATTGGAGGCGAAAAACACTAAACCAATAAGCGACATCAACACCACGTGACCCGCTGTAATGTTAGCATACAAACGTATCATTAGAGAAAATGGCTTAATGATTGTTCCTAAAAGCTCTATAGGCATAAGAACAAATTTCATTGGTACTGGTACGCCAGGCATCCAAAAGATGTGTCCCCAATAATTTTTGTTTGCTGTAAATTGTGTGATTAAATAAGTAATAAGTGCCAACGAAAATGTGATGGCTATGTTTCCTGTTATATTAATTCCTAAGGGTGTCATTCCAGCTAGGTTCACAATCCAGATGAAAAAGAATACCGTTAGCAAATAACTCATATATCTTTTGTAATGCTTTTCTCCAATGTTAGGAATAGCGATATCGTCTCTGATAAACAAAACGAGTGGCTCTAACAACCTACCAAAACCACTAGGGAGCGGCCCATTCTTGTAAGACTTTGATAAGCCTGTAAAAAGAAAGAATATTATAACGCAAATCAACAAGGTCATTAAAACGTTTTTTGTAATAGAAAAGTCAATCAAGGAAGAATGACTGACTAGCTTTTTCTTACCGTCTGAGTTAAGTTTAAGCAGCATGTCTCCATGTTTTGCTGCCACTATTTTACCGTGAAAAATAGAGTAGTTAGAACTCTTAGACTCATAAAGATAGTCTGTACTTTCTTTGGCTACAGAATCGCTCTTGCTAAGCGGCTCAAAAGTAATGGTTGAATCGGGTGCCGCGACCTCTTTAACCTCAACCTTCTTGAAGTCTGAAGACAAGAAGAATTGAATACCGTTGTCCCAAACAATAATTGGTAGGGGCATTTTTGCACCATGAAAAAGCTCAAAATAGTGGGCGTCTTTCAAGTGATGCTTGATGAAGCCTTTTACCTCTTCTGGGGTGTCTTTATGGTCTGTGTTGTCAGATTTTGCAAAAGTTACACTTGAAATTGCTAGTGTAAAAAGTAAGGCTAAAAAATTAAATTTTCTTCTCATTCGTCCGCAAATAACTGCTATTAAAGAGTTCGCTGCAAAACTAAATATTAATGTTCATTCTAAAAATAAAATGATGAAATATTTTAAAGTTTTTTTAACGCCTTGTTGTCGAGAAGTTTAGAGTTGGTTGAGTAGCTTTATTAAAACACTTATTTCAACCATTAGAGCCATAAAATAAGGAATAAAAAATAAGAGAAAAGCATGGGTTGAGTTAGGGCATTGTTCAACTAAGATGGGCTGTATGAAAAGCGGGAAAACAATCAGTTTTAGTAGGCTTGTTGCTAAAAAAATATACCCCAAACTTGCGGTGTGGCTGATTCTAAATTTATATATCGTCAAAATGGCAAGTGCTGCCAATAAAAAGTTGCTGAGGTAAGTAAAAGCCCACATTTTTAGATTAAGCCGAATGTCTTGCAACTCAAAAGCCAGGTAATGCATCAGCCACACACAGACTAAAACAAGCCCTAATTTACCAGCAAAAGAAAGAATGAAACGACTAGTCGTCATTGTTAAGTTTATTGAGGGTCTGCAAAACAGAATACAAAGATATAAGAAGGGCAAAAAGGGTTAATGCAGTGGTAAACCAAGCTTTTTCAGTTTGGTATTTAGCGTCTAAAAATTTACCCAGGTTGGCGCCTAAAAAGATGATTATTCCCATCTGTGAGGCAACAGCAACAAGAATAATAAACCGCTTAGGCTGTTTTTTCTTGTTTTTCTTGTTTTCCAACATGGTTTATGTCTTTTATGACTGCGCCCATGCTACAAGACCCTGTGAAAGAAGCCCCCGGTTCAATGGCTAACTTATTGGTTACTATGTCGCCGTCAATCTTAGCTGTCGATTTTAAAACCAACAGCTCAGTAACCGAAACAGACCCCTTAAGCTCTCCAGAGACATCTGCGTTTGAAGCATTAATGTTACCCTCTACCATTCCGGTTGAGCCTATTACGACTTTTCCCTTGGTGTTAATTGCACCAGATAAGGTGCCGTCTACCCTAATGTCGCCTGAAGAAGTAACTTCGCCAACTATATTTGTTCCTACGCCAATTAAATTTACTACTCCTGAGTTGTCATGTGGTTTTGCCATATTTTTTTCTTTTTGTGAAAACATTAATATTTGTTTTTGGTTACACAAATATAACAAAAACTTGATTTCATTAATGTTCAAGATAGTATTGGGCAAAGGTTTTTTTATATCCGTCAATGTCTCGGTTTTTGAAAAATGTTGGAAAATTTGGACTTGCGATAATAAAGGCGTCATAATTTTCGCCAAAAACCCCTCGTACATCACCCTCAACAAAAGACTTGTAATAGGACATTGCTCTACTTTTGTTGGGGAACTCTCTTACTGTAATCATATGTGTGTGTTCATCGAAAAGCAGATCGCTTACATTAAGCCTTTCTAAACGATAGTATTCTGCGTGATAATTAGAAAATGTCGACTTAGCAATCGAAACCTCTAAATCGAACTCTTTAAATAAAAGGATAAAATAATGACCTGCATCTGGCTTATAAAGATATGTAGCCCTTGTTGTTTTTGTGCTTGACGCTTCTATTTCCTGCTGTTGTAAATAGTATAATATTTCTTTTGCAGACTTAGAAACGCTGTGCTGTGGATATTTTTTTTCAATAAGTGATAGCGCTCCAATGTATTCTTTCTTGCTCATTCGACTTGCTTTTGCAATGGTTTTCAAAAGCTCGAAGTCTGGAAATAAAAAGTTAGACTGGTCGTTTTGATTAATAAAATTACACAAAGATATACAGTCCTCAAAGCGGGAATCTACATATAACTGGTAGGCTTTTTCGTATTGTTGATTTAACTCCTTATTTAATTGGCTTAACTTGTCAGCATAGTCTGGGTTATTAATTAGCTTGGCGTAATCGCTATTTGGGAATTCTTCAATCAATAGTTTCTTATATTCGCTTGCTTTCAAGATGTTGTCTGAATCTTTATTTAGTCTATACAATAAATATAATACGGTTGGTCTGTTTGTATTTTTTGGAAAGCGTTCGTTTAATTTTTTAAATGTTTTAATAGATTGTGAAAGGTCAAACAGCTTTTCCCTGTAAACAAGGCCCGCATTGAAATATGCTGAAACTATTTTGTTGTTTGATTCGCTTATATTCTCGATGGTCAAGGGCAGCTCTCTTAAATATGACTCTCTGCTTTTGGGATCAAAGTTTTTTTCAATCGAGGAGTCAGCAACAGCGCCCTCAACTGATGTTGTTGTTTTATCTGATCTTCTCCAGTCGTCTTCTAGTTTTCTGTTTCCCCATTTTCTAGAAAAATCTGAAAGACCAAAGCTTAGTGTGTTGGGGTTATCGAAGTACCAACCGCCACCTCTGTTTTGATTCATTCTATTAAAGCTATTATTTTTTATTGGATCATTAAAAAAATTATTCTCCAACCTTCTTGAGTTTTCTAATTGCCTTTGCTGTTTCTCATTCTCCTCCACCTTTTGAATAATTTTATCAATAAAAGCCAGACGTTCATTTTCAGGCATAAGGGCTACGCGTTGTATACTGTCTTGATGCTTAATGATATTAAGGTTGGTTATTAGCTCTGTAAGGGTCTTTTGTCTATTAGAAGCCAGCTCAAACTTGTCGTTATTAGCGCTCATAAAGGCTACCGCTGTATCGTAATACGCCTGAGAGTTTCTATAGTTTTGTTGGGTGTAATAAATGTCTGCCAAAACATGGCTTGACAGCGCTTTTTGTGCGTCATTATTGATGCTTGTGGCTACGGATTTGGCGTAAAAAGAGCTTGCCTCCTTAATTTTGTCTTGTCGGTTAGATAGTTCTGCTAGACCAAAGTATATAACATCTAAAAACTCTTTGTTTTTGTCATCTTTTAACATCTTTAGTAGTTCGCCTTCAATTTGTTCCGATCCGATTGAAGAGGTATTAAAAGAGCGTGCTCTATTAATTTTTGAGTTAAACGTCATTTCATAGTCCGGACTAATACGAACAACCTTGGAAAAATTATCGGTTGCAGCAGAATAGTTTTTTTGGCTAAAATGAAGCTGCGCCAAAATATATAAATAGCGTGCTTTTTCTCTTTTTTTGTTGACTAGAGATATTGCCTCTAATAATTCGCTGAACGCAGGGTCGTAGTTTTTTTGTTTTATATAATAATGGGCAACCGCCAAAGCAAGGTCTTTGTTTAATTTTATAGGAAATTTTTCGTCAGAAAGCACATCTTCTAAAACGAGCTCTGCAGAACTAAATTCTATAGTTTCCGTAAATGCTTTAACAAGCCATATTTTTGCTTCATAAGAAGAGTTTTGGCCTTCAAACTGTCGATTAACTAAGCGAAATGCCTCTATAGATTTTATATATTCTTTTTTATAAAAATAAGCCTTTCCAATAAGCAGGTAACAATCATCAATCCAACTGTTGTGCTCTTGGCCTTTTATTAGCATTGAATGCTTACTAATTGCTAAAGCACATTTTTTAAGCGCTTTGTCCAATTGGGGGGCAGCAGACTGCGCGTCTTTTTCAGTGCCTAAAGGATATATAGTTAAGAGCTCATTAAAGTCGTCTTTGTGTGTACTTTCAATTTTATTTACGGCAGAATTAAAGCTTTGAAGTGCGTTAAAATACCAATTATATCTTGTTGTTGTCTTGTGATAGGCCTTGTTTAAAAACCTATTCTTTGTAGTTTTGCAAGAACTAAAAATAAGCATGGCAAATAAGAACAAAAATGTTTTTATTAATACTGTTGATTTGACGAACATAAAAGCAATAACTAATGTGATGCAAAATTATTTTATTTTCTTGAATAAAAAACAAAAGGCTGTTAAGATAAATTTTTAAGATATTTGTATTGTTTATGTCGGGTCACAAAAAATATAATTCTTTTTTAAAAAGGTGGAGGTTTAAGTATCGTTTTGTTATTTTAAATAGCGAAAGTTTTGAAGAGTATTTATCCTTCAATATCTCAAAACTTAACCTTTTTATTTTGTCTTGTGTAATAACAACCTTTCTTATGCTTGGCACAGCTGTTGTAATTGCTTTTAGCCCTCTCAAGGAATATATCCCTGGCTATACTAGCACAGAAATAAGAAGACAGGTGGTGGCTCTTAATGTGTTGTCTGACTCCTTAAGCAACGAGCTGTCTAATCGCGATACTTATCTTAAAAATATAAAAAATATAATTGAGGGTCGGGGTATTGACACAAGCTTAGCTCCAGTGTCTCCATCAAATACAGCGCAAGAAAACACTGCTGTTGATAAAGCGCCCGAAGACTCGTTGTTAAGAATTCAGGTTGAGTCAGAGGAGAGGTTTAATTTTTTTGAATACACCAACGTTGACAATCAAAACATTGAAAAAATATTGTTTTTTACTCCAGTTAAGGGGCTAATAACCCAATCCTTTAATATTGATGAAAAACACTACGGTGTTGATGTTGTTGCTAAAGAGAAAGAATTAATAAAGAGTGTGCTTGGCGGTGTGGTTGTTTTCGCTTCGTGGACATTTGAAACTGGTCATGTTATGGCAATACAGCACGAAAACAACCTTATATCGTTTTATAAGCACAACTCTGTTTTACTAAAAAAACAGGGAGAAACGGTTGAGGTTGGTGAGGCTGTTGCTATTATTGGCAATTCAGGAAAGTGGAGCACTGGGCCTCATTTGCATTTTGAGCTATGGCACAACAACAAGCCTGTTGATCCCGAACAATATATCTTATTTTAAATTATGGGAATAAAGTCTTTTTTTGGTGTTTTGTATGCTCGCCTAATGGCACAACAAAACAAATTTTGGATTAAAAACCCTATAGGGGCTCAAAAAAAGGTTTTTAAAAATTTAATATCTAAGGGGTCCAATACGTCTTTTGGAAAAGAACATGGCTTTAATAATATTGTTTCATATGAGGACTTTAAGTCTAGGGTTCCTGTAAGGGATTATGAGGGTCATAGGCATTATATTGAGTCTATTTTAAGTGGAAAAGAATGTGTTTTATGGCCGGGCCGTCCTTTGTATTTCTGTAAAACATCAGGGACAACCTCAGGCGCTAAATATATTCCGATATCTAAGGATTCTATGCCCTACCACCTAAAGTGTGCTAGAGATGCTATTTTAAGTTATATTAACGAAACTCGTTGTGGTGATTTTTTAAACGGCAAAAATATTTTTATACAGGGTAGTCCTAAACTAGATTACAGAAAGGGTTCTCCTATAGGTCGATTATCTGGAATTGTTGCTCACCACATACCATGGTATTTAACTAAAGACAATAAACCCTCATTTAAAACTAATTGTATTGATGATTGGGAAAAAAAAATAGATGCTATCGTTGATGAAACTCTTTGCGAAAACATGACGTTGATAAGCGGTATTCCTCCTTGGGTACAAATGTACTTCGAAAGAATAGTTAAGAGAACAAATAAAAAAATAAAAGACGTTTTTCCTAACTATAGCTTGTTTATCTATGGGGGCGTAAACTTTGAGCCATATAAAAGTCGTTTCTTAGATTTGGTGGGGAAAAAAGTAGATAGCCTAGAGACCTACCCCGCCTCTGAAGGCTTTATTGCTTATCAAGACAAGCCTTCTTCTACCGGAATGTTGCTTTGTGTTAATCATGGAATATTTTATGAGTTTATCGAGTCAAGCCATTTTTTTGATGATAATCCAAAAAGAGTTTCTCTATCCGATGTTGTGTTGGGAAAAGATTATGTCATTATTTTAAGCACAAACGCGGGTTTGTGGGCGTATAACATAGGCGATGTGGTTAGGTTTGTTTCTGTTGCACCATATCGTTTAGTGGTAAGCGGAAGGATTAATCATTACACCTCGGCGTTTGGCGAGCATGTAATAGCAAAAGAAGTTGAAGAGGCAATGAAAGAAGCCGTTATTAGTCATCCGGCTAGTGTTGGTGAGTTTCACGTAGCTCCTACAATAAGCCCAAAAAGGGGCTTGCCATACCACGAGTGGTTTATAGAGTTTAATCGCCCACCAAAAGACGAAAAGGCCTTTGCTAAAAAACTAAACGAAGCAATGGAGAAACAAAATAGCTATTATGAAGATTTAATTAAAGGGGGTGTGTTAAAATCTTTGGTAATATCAAAGGTTAAAAAGGGGGGCTTCTATAGTTATATGAAATCAATGGGTAAACTCGGCGGCCAAAACAAACCTCCTCGTTTATCAAATAATCGTAAAATTGCCAATTACTTAACCAAATTTTTAGATGGATAATAAAAAGAAAAACGTCGCTGTGCTAGGATCAACTGGCTCAATAGGAACTCAAGCTCTTGAAGTTATAGAATCAAACAAGGATATGTTTGGTGTTGAGGTGCTAACCGCCAATTCCAATCACAACTTACTAATAAAACAAGCTATAAGGCTTCAGCCTAATGCTGTTGTTATTGTAGATGACGGAAAATACCAACAGGTCTTTGATGCGCTCTCACCACTAGACATTAAAGTTTATTCTGGGGAAGAAGCTTTGGGACAGATTGTAGAAATGGAAAATATAGACATTGTCCTAACCGCGCTTGTTGGTTATTCTGGATTGAAACCCACAATAAACGCCATAAAAGCCAAGAAAAACATCGCTCTTGCAAACAAAGAAACTTTGGTGGTGGCAGGCGCATTAGTTACGGATTTAGCGAGAAAAAACGGGGTGAACATTTATCCTGTTGACTCTGAACATTCGGCTATATTCCAATGCTTAGTTGGTGAGTTTCATAATCCTATTGAAAAAATATACCTTACTGCATCTGGAGGGCCTTTTAGGGGCTGGACGAAAGATGAGTTGAAGGGCGTCACAAAAGAACAAGCCCTAAAACACCCAAACTGGGATATGGGTGCAAAAATTACTATCGACTCTGCCAGTCTAATGAACAAGGGGCTAGAGGTTATTGAGGCTAAATGGTTGTTTGGTTTAAAAAGCAGCCAAATAGAGGTTGTTGTTCATCCGCAGTCTATAGTTCACTCAATTGTGCAGTTTACTGATGGTTCTATGAAGGCTCAAATGGGGTTGCCAGATATGAGGCTACCCATACAGTATGCCCTAACCTACCCTGAAAGAAAGTCTTCGCGGTTTCCTCGTTTTAATTTCGTGGACTACCCTAGCTTAACCTTTGAAAAAGCTGACGCCAAAACATTTAAAAACCTAGCTCTTGCTTACGACGCAATGAACAAAGGCGGTAATATGGCTTGTATTTTGAATGCCGCCAACGAGGTTGTTGTTGATGCTTTTTTGAATGATAAAATCGGCTTTTTAGAAATGTCTGATGTTATTGCTGATTGTATGGAAAAGAGTACTTTTGTACAAAACCCAACGCTTGATGATTTTGTTTCTTCTGATGAAGAAAGCAGGGCTTTAGCTAACGCACTAATTAAATAAATGGAAATAATAATAAAAGCAGGGCAGCTTCTTTTGAGCTTATCAATACTAGTGATTTTACATGAGCTTGGTCACTACATTCCCGCCAAAATATTTAAGGCTCGTGTAGAAAAGTTTTATCTTTTTTTTGACCCTTGGTTCTCGTTATTTAAAAAGAAAATTGGCGACACTGTTTATGGCATAGGCTGGCTTCCTCTTGGTGGTTATGTCAAAATTTCTGGAATGATAGATGAGTCTATGGACAAAGAACAAATGAAAAAAACCCCAAAGCCTTGGGAGTTTCGCTCTAAGCCTGCCTGGCAAAGACTGATTATTATGGTTGGGGGTGTTGTTGTTAATTTTCTGTTAGCTATAATTATATATTCAGCGGTTTTTTTTGTTTGGGGGAAGGCTACGCTTCCTATTGAAGAAATAAATAAGCACGGGGTAGAGGTTACTAGTGTTGGCAAACAAATTGGTTTTGAAAATGGAGACAAATTAATTTCTGTTGAGAACGTGGCCGTTAGTGATTTTTCCGAATTTCGAAACAGTTTAATTTTGGAAATGCCTAGCTTTGTTCGTGTCAGTCGCAACGGCAATCTTATTGACATTCCCATAACAAAACAACATATTAAAACTCTTATTTCTAAAAGACAAAGCCACCTTTTACCTAGGAGATTCTTTGTGGTTGATAGTGTCCCTGTTGGCTCTAGCTCTTATCCTGTTCTTAGTACAAATGATAGTTTAGTGGGAGCAAATGGTAGCAGGTTAAAATATGCTGATCAGTTTAAAGATGTTTTTTTAAAAAATGCTAGCTCCCCTGTTTCGATTGAATTTTATAGAAATGGGACGCTTTTAACAGATACTGTTGTTCCTAATTCAAGTGGCTTAATTGGTGTTTATCAAAAAGCTAGTTTTGCTGCAAAATCTAGCCATGTATCTTTTGAGTTTTTTGAAAGCTTTTCAGTTGGGTTGCTTCACTCATTTGATGTTGGTTTAAAATATTTAAAGCAATTTAACCTAATTTTTGACAATGAAATAAAGGGTTATGAGGGAGTTGGTGGTTTTATTTCTATTGGAAGTATCTTTCCAGAAACTTGGAACTGGCAGGCTTTTTGGATGTTAACTGCTTTTCTATCAATAATGCTTGGCGTTTTAAATTTATTGCCAATCCCCGCATTAGATGGGGGCCATGTAATGTTTTTGCTGTATGAAGTGATTACGCAAAGAAAGCCTAACGAAAAAGTAGTGGAATATGCGCAAACAATTGGGATAATATTGTTGTTAGGGCTAGTGTTGTATGCAAACGGAAACGATATTTTTAAACTATTATCATAAATAATATTAAAATAATGAATGAAATTTTTGGAATGAAAGAGGCCTTGAATGAGTTGGGCCTAAAGACAATAAACGACGGAAGCTCCACCGGAAAAAACTGTTTTTCTAGCGGAGAGCTTTTAGAGTCGTACTCTCCTGTTGACGGGAAACTAATTGGTAAAGTAAGGTGTAGTAGCGGTGATGATTATGAAAAAGTTGTGTCAGCCGCTGCCGCTGCATTCAAAAATTGGAGAACAATCCCTGCTCCAAAACGCGGTGAAATAGTTCGTCAATTCGGAGAAAAACTAAGAACACACAAGGAAGCCTTAGGAAAGCTAGTTTCTTATGAAATGGGTAAATCTTATCAAGAAGGCTTGGGAGAAGTTCAAGAGATGATTGACATTTGTGATTTTGCAGTTGGATTATCTAGACAGCTACACGGTTTAACTATGCACTCTGAGCGCCCTGGCCACAGGATGTATGAACAATATCACCCTCTAGGTGTGGTCGGTATTATTTCTGCCTTCAATTTTCCGGTAGCTGTTTGGTGTTGGAACACCGCTTTAGCGTGGATAGCTGGTGACACTTGTGTGTGGAAAGGATCTGAAAAAACACCGTTATGCTCAGTAGCCTGTCAAAACATAGTTGCTGAGGTCTTAAAAGAAAACGATTTAGAAGAAGGGATTTCTTGTATAGTGACTGGTGACTACAAAATTGGCGAAATGATGACCAACGATAAGCGTATACCATTAATTTCTGCAACAGGGTCGTCAAGAATGGGGCAAATAGTAGGGGCAACGGTGGCGCGTCGCTTCGGCAAGTCGCTATTAGAGCTTGGTGGAAATAACGCTATTATAATCACGCCAACCGCTGACTTAAAGATAGTTGTTCCTGGCGCTGTATTCGGCGCAGTCGGAACGTGTGGGCAACGATGCACGTCAACAAGGCGTTTGATTATTCATGAATCCGTTTATGATGCTGTTAAAAACTCTATTGTCAACGCATACCAACAAATTAAAATTGGAAATCCGCTAGACGAAAACAACCACGTTGGGCCGTTAATTGACAAAGATGCTGTGGGCCTATATCAAGACGCACTAAACAGGGTTGTTGAAGAGGGTGGTAAAATCTTGGTTGATGGCGGTGTCCTAAATGGCTCGGGTTATGAAAGTGGGTGTTATGTAAAGCCTGCTATTGCTGAAGCAAAAAATGATTTTGATATCGTTCAACACGAAACTTTTGCTCCGATACTATATTTAATTAAGTATTCCGGTGATTTGGAAAGAGCTATTGAAATACAAAACGATGTGCCGCAGGGCTTGTCATCGGCTATTATGACCTCAAGCCTTAAAGATGCTGAAAAGTTTTTGGCTTCTTCTGGCTCTGATTGTGGTATTGCAAATGTAAACATTGGAACTTCAGGCGCTGAGATAGGCGGTGCTTTTGGCGGTGAAAAAGAAACTGGTGGCGGAAGAGAATCTGGCTCTGATGCTTGGAAAATATATATGCGCCGTCAGACTAATACTATTAATTATTCTGATGAGCTGCCGCTTGCTCAAGGCATAAAATTCGACTTGTAAAACAAAAGGTCGTATTTTTGTACCTTTACCTGTTTTTATATGCAATTATTCCTTGTGCTTTCATTTGTGTTGTTTGGATTGAGCTCTTTTGCTCAAGATTCGTGGCGTGCTCCAGATTCGGCAAAAGAAATAAAGAACCCGTATGCCGGTAATAAAATAGCGGCACAAAAAGGTCGTGCGCTATACTCTAGCTTGTGTTGGACATGTCATGGTAAAAATGGGAAGGGTGATGGGCCTGCCTCTGCCAACCTTAAGCCAAAGCCTAATGATTTTTCTTCTGCTGACCTACAAAAACAAACCGATGGAGAGTTGTTTTGGAAATTGTCAAACGGGAAGGGTATGATGGTGCCCTATAAGCACTCTCTGAACGAAGAAAAGCGATGGCAGCTGATAAACTATATAAGAACCCTAAGCGTAAAGTAAATGAGGAAATTTGTTATTCTTGGTTTATTGTTGTTGTGTTTGGATGTTATGGCACAAGAAAAAAAGTATGTAACCGCTTTTAAAAACAAGCAGCTAATAAATGCTCAAACGGCTGTAATTCCAGAGGGTTTTGATTTTACCATTATGCATCGTTTTGGTAAAATTGGTCTTGATGATAGATTATATAAAGACTTTTTGGGTTTTGATAGCCCTGCAAACATTCGCTTTTCGTTATCCTATAAATTAAACGATAGATTTTATGTGGGGTTGGGAAGAACTAAAATTGGCAAAACCATTGATGTTGAGGGTAAGTACGTCTTGCTTAGACAAACCGCCGACAACAGCTCGCCTTTGAGCATTGCAATTTTTAACAACACAGGAATAACCACTGAGCCGTTTAAAGATTTTGGCCCAAATGCATTTTTCTCAGACAGCACAACCCCTTTTGAAAATAGGTTTTCTCATCGTGTAAGCTACACAACGGAACTTATCCTTTCTAGGAGGTTTAGCGATAAGGTCTCGCTACAAATAAGCCCAACAGTAGTGTATAAAAACCTTGTTTTTGGATTAAAAGAAGACCATTTTACATTTGTTGTTCCATTTAGCGGTCGTTTTCAATATTCGTTTGGTAGCGCTATATTGTTTGAATACGCTCACAAACTAAATAACCGCTCCGAGTCGGCACTTGACAACCCTTTTTCTTTAGGGCTTGAATTTGGTACAGCAGGACACGTTTTTCAAGTGTTTATGAGTAATAGTTATTATTTAAGGGAGTCTAATATTTACACTCTTGAGCCTTATGATTTTTATCAGAATCCCTATGAGTTTGTGTTAGGCTTTAATATTCGAAGAGTATGGTGGTTTTAAATAAAAAAAGCATAAGGGGCCTAGCGTTGGTTCTTTTGTTAAC
>CEQX01157623.1_pt1 | contig 33051 bp, 27 predicted proteins | sample 356261 | NCBI WGS metagenome assembly CEQX01 (sample SAMEA2621076, study PRJEB7988) | marine metagenome | isolation source: saline water (ENVO:00002010), including | reverse complement strand
TTTTTTTTTAAATTAGGTAATAGATTTTTTAAAAAAACTATAAATTTTTATTAGTAAGAAAATATTTAATTCCTAATCCAATATTTAAACCATAGACAGAATTTAAATTAAAAATATTAGCTTGCTTTGTAAATAATTGAAGATGCAAATTATCCATTTTAACATTATATCTAAACTGCAATCCATTTCTCTCTAATCCTCCTAAATGATAACCTAAAATAAACTCGTGTTGAGTTATTGTTTTATGAAAATCAATTGAAACTCTTGGACTTGGATATATACCTATTTTATGCTCTGTAGAAATAGAATAAGCATCGGTATATTTATTGCCAAAAATTTCTTTTTTAAAAAAGCCATTTATTAAAGTTGGCAATATGAACCTATAACTTTCATTATCATGATTAATAATATCCCTTATTGTATCTATCTCAGCAGTAAAAAAATTAGAACCAATTTCTGAAAAGTCATTAACTTCTAGTGGAGTGATTATATCATTAACTTCAAGATTATATGAATTTATTTTTGGTATATCCCAAATAATATATCCTAAATCATTAACAGATAAATTACAAATACCATCATTTATTTTAAATTCATAATTAAATCCAACTGATAAGCCACTGCCACCAACACTAAATAAATCAGCTATACTTTTGTTTTCACGTATGCTTGATCCATTTTCTATAAAACCACTAAGATTAATATTTTCCACAAGATCAAATGCTAAATCATAGGAAATGAATTGACCATATTCACCTGAATTATAATCAAATTGTGAGAATTCAGTAGATAAAAAATTGTGGCCTGCAATTAAAGAAATGGATGTTGAAAAATTTTCTGAAAAATTATATCCTAATGTTATATTTGAGTAGTGATACAGCAGTGCTTTAAATGGAGTTAAACTTAAACTTTGGTGAGTAGAACTAGCGTTTCCATACAAACCTAAACGTACTAACTCCTTGTTGAAAATCCCATATGAAGTTAGATGAGTCCCATATGAAATACTATAACCTTTCTTACTAGACAACTTAATTTCATTGTTAAAGTTAGCATAAAAGAAATTTTCATCATTAATACTTCTAAGTATTGCTTGTTTTTGATTTTCATCAATATAAGCTAAAGAATTTAAAATTGTTTTAGCATTTATAGACGAATTATGTATGCCAATATCAGAAATTAAATCAATACTGTATATTTCTTGGGACTTTAAAAGGCAAGGATGTAAAAACAAAAATATTATAAAAATTATATTTCTCATTTTAAAAAAACACTTAGTTTATAAATGGATTATTCTAGTATAGTTTGACTAATTAATTTTTCAACATTAATAATTACTGTCATATCCATAGAATAATCTTTGTAAAAATCTAAAAATTGATTTTCTGGTAAAGTATTTAATGTTACTTCCAAGCTAATTTTTTTTGTTCTATCCAACATTACACTTAACAGAGAAAACGGAAAAACTAATACACTTTCATTGTTCTTGACTGTTTGCCCATCTATATCATAATCACTAGATTTAATATTGTTTTCACTATTTAATATTAAAAGATTTCTGTTTAAATCATTTATTAATTCCATCTTTAATTGAGCATCAAATGGAAAGCTATTTTTAACAATTACAATAAATGATCCCTCTAAAATTTCAGTTGGAATTGATATATCAACATCAACGGTATCCTTCATAATCATAAAAGTATCTAGAGATTGAGTAGAATATCCAAACAAATCATCATAATCAACAACAGTTGTGGCAATTGGATATGAACCAATAATATCCCAACTTGGCAAATCATAATCATCTTTAAAATCACAAGAAAACAATAAAAATGTTATAGATAATAAAACTTTAGTTAATATCTTCATAAACCCAAATTTAATGTAAAAAAATCTTAATCACATTAATTATATATTTTTTTAGAAAAAAAACTGTCAATTTTTCAGAAAATGATAATGAAGTTATTATAATTTAGACAATATTTGTCAGTAATTAAATGTTGGCATAATTATTGAGATATTTATTTGAAATTAAAAACTTAAAAAATGGCAAAAAAAGGTAATATTAATGTAGAAACTGAAAACATTTTCCCCATAATAAAACAATTCTTATACTCGGATCATGAGATTTTTCTTAGAGAATTAGTTTCTAATGCAGTTGATGCAACACAAAAAGTAAAAACATTAAAATCAATAGGTGAGCTAAAAGCAAATATTGACAAACTAAGAGTTGAAGTGATACTTGATAAAAAGAAAGAAACTCTAACCATAAGAGATAACGGGATTGGCATGACTGAGGATGAAGTTGATAAATACATTAACCAAATAGCCTTTTCGGGTGCAGAAGAATTTGTAAATAAATATAAGGATCAAGATGCAAAAAATTCAATCATTGGACATTTTGGATTAGGATTTTACTCTTCTTTTATGGTGTCAAAAGAAGTTGAAATTATTACAAAAAGTCAAAAGCCAAATAGCAAAGCTGTAAAATGGATTTGTGATGGCTCTCCAAACTATTCTATAGAAGAAACCAATAAAAAAACTAAAGGAACAGATATCATACTACATATTGACGAAGACTCAAAAGAATTTTTAGAAGAAAAAAGAATTCAAGAAATTTTAAATCGATATTGCAAATTCTTACCAGTTGAAGTAAAGTTTGGAACTAAAAAAATATTTATTGATGACCCAAAGGGCAGTAAAGATGAAAAAGGGGAAATAAAACAAGTTGAGGAAGTAGTTGACAACATAATTAATAACACTCAGCCTACTTGGACAAAAGCACCTCAAGATTTAAACGAAGAAGATTATTTAAACTTTTACAAAGAGTTATACCCAACAGAATTCAATGACCCTATTTTTAATATTCATCTAAATGTTGACTATCCATTTAATCTAACTGGAATTTTATATTTTCCAAAATTAAAAAACAATTTAGAAGTACAAAAAAATAAAATAAACCTCTATAGCAATCAAGTATTCATTACAGATAATGTTGAAAATATAGTCCCAGATTTTTTAACACTATTACATGGGTTAATTGATTCGCCAGATATTCCTTTGAATGTTTCTAGATCTTATTTACAAGCAGATGGTAATGTTAAAAAAATATCAAAATATATAACTAAAAAAGTTGGCGATAAATTGGCCAATATGTTTAAAAATGATAGAGAAGATTTTGAAAAAAAATGGGATGAGATCAAAGTTTTCATTGAATATGGAATGCTCACTGAAGATAAGTTTTTTGAAAAAGCAAAAGATTTTTGCTTATATAAAAACACTGATAACAAATATTCTACACTAAATGAGCTAATCGAGAGAATTAAAGATAATCAAACTAATAAAAATGGTAAAACTATAGTTCTATATACTAGCAGTAAAGACGAACAAGATAGCTTCATAAATAGAGCGCAAGAAAAAAATTACGAAGTAATAGAATTAGATGGACCTTTGGCAAGTCATTTGATTTCAAAAATTGAATCTAGCAATAGTAACGTACAATTTTCTAGAGTTGATGCCGACACAATTGAGAAGCTTATTGAAAAAGAAGATAAAACTCCGTCTATTTTAAGTGAAGAAGAAGAAAAAAGTTTAAAAGAAATTGTTGAGAAAAAATTAGACGACAAAAAATTTAATGTTCAAGTTGAAAGTTTATCAAGTAATGATGCCCCTTTTATCATTACACAAAGTGAGTTTATGAGGAGAATGAAAGAGCAGCAACAACTTTCAGGTGGCATGAATGTTTTTGGAGAATTACCTGAAAGTTACAATTTAGCAGTAAATTCTAATCATCCTATTTCAAGTACACTAATAAATGAAAGCGATGAAAATGTTCAAGCTGAACTAATTAAACAAGTACTTGATTTAGCATTATTATCTCAAGGTCTTCTTAAAGGTAAAGATTTAACTGAATTTATTGCAAGAAGTGTGTCTATTATTGAAACGAAAAAATAAATTATAGTTTTCATTTTTTAATTATAATAGTTTCTGACATCAAAATTTAAGACATTTTTATGTTGGTCATTATTAACTTATATTTGTACTTATTTTCAATAATTTATGAGACTGTTAATTTTTGTTGTTTTTACGTTTTTTGGATTAGCTTCATTTAGCCAAATTGTAATTAATGAGTATTCTGCAGCAAATTACGATGGTTTTAATGATAATTATGGTGAAAATGAAGATTGGTTTGAATTATATAATGCATCATTATTTCCGATAAATCTTAACGGCTATTATGTTAGTGATAAAAATAATAATTTAACTAAATGGCAATTTACATCTGATGTAAATATAAATCCAAATGAACATATAGTTATTTATTGCTCAGGAAGAAATGAAATCAATGGTGGGGGTATTCATACAAATTTTAAACTTCATCAGACAAAAGGAAATGAATGGATTATTCTAACCGATCCAGACGGTACAACAATTATTGATTCAGTATTTGTAAAACCGTGTCTAACTAATTCATCTAGAGGAAGGTTAAATTATTCTGATAATTCAAAAGGAGTTTTTATAAATCCTTCACCCGCAAACATAAATATTGGTGGATTTATAGAATATGCTACAAAACCATCATTTAGTCCGATTCCAGGCATTTATGCCAATACAACAAATGTAACTATATCTACTGATCCATCATTAACAATTTTTTATACTACAGATGGCAGTCTTCCTGATAATACAGACAATCAATATAATGGTCCTATATCTATTAATAATACTACAGTTTTGAAAGCTGTTGCTTATAGTAGTGACCCAGATATATTACCAAGCTTTATGGAATTTGGCACGTATTTCATAGGAGTTTCTCACACAGTTAAAATTCTTTCTATTTCAGGAAGAGAATCAGACAATCCAAATAATCCCGAACTATACGAACTTATTGCCGGAGGAATTCAAATAGAACCTAATGGAACATTTGAATTATACAATAAAGACGGAAGCTTATTTGATAAAGCAAGAGGAGAGTTCAACGAACATGGAAATGATTCATGGGCATATCAACAAAGAGGATTTGACTACATTACAAGAGATCAGTTTGGTTACAACTATGCAATAAAAGGAGAAGTTTTTAACGACATTGATAGAGATAGATTTCAAAGATTTATTGTTAAATGTGCAGCTAATGATAACTATCCATTTTCTTACGGAAGCTCAGGGGCACATATCAGAGATGCTTATGTTCAGTCTCTATCACAAGTTGCTAAGTTGAGACTTGATGAACGTTCACACGAATCGTGCGTCATGTATCTAAACGGCGAATATTGGGGCGTTTACGAACTGCGAGAAAAAGTGGATGATTTAGACTACACAGACAAGTATTACGACCAAGACTCTGTAGCATTTCTAAAAACTTGGGGCGGAACATGGGTAGATGTATTAACAGATGGACAAAACCCTAACGATGTTGAAAATTTATGGGATGATATAAGAAATTATATAACCACCAATGACATGAGTATTCAAGCCAATTACGAATACGCTAAAGATCGTTATAATGTTGGAAGTTTAATTGATTACTTCATTCTTAATTCTTACGTAGTAAATTCAGATTGGCTAAATTGGAATACAGCATGGTGGAGAGGTCTTAAAGAGGATGGAGACAAAAAGAAATGGCGCTACGCTCTTTGGGATATGGACAATACTTTTGACCACGGCGCTAATTACACAGGTATTCCTAATGATGGTCCCGATGCCGACCCTTGCGACCCTGAGTCATTAGGAAATATTGGTGGTCAAGGACACATCCCCATATGGAATGCTTTGATTGAAAATGAAGAATTTTTTGATAATTACATAAACAGATGGTCAAATCTTTCAAATTCTTATTTATCTTGTGAATTTATGATTGCTCACCTTGATAGTCTAATAGGTATAATAGAGCCTGAAATGCAAGACCAAATTGACACCTGGGGAGGCACCTACAACGAATGGATGGATAATGTCAATGATATGAAAGAATTTATGAATGATCGCTGTACATTTTTGAACGCTGCAATTGTAGATTGTTATGATGTTGAAGGACCATTCAATGTAAACGTTGTTATTGATGGTATTGGCGAAGTTGATTTTAATAACTTTTTCGATGTAAATGAATCTAACACCCCATTGAACGGAGAATTCTTTGGTGGAATTGACATTGATTTTAGTGTTACTAGTGGCAATTTCTCTTATTATGAAATTATTAGTAATGACAATTACAATTATAATGAAACCGATATGGATTTCTCATTAGAGCTATTGGGTGATATAACTATAGTATTTTATTTTGATGCTAACGAAATAACTTTTATAGTTGAACCTGCAGGTTCAGGCAGTATGTCTATTGATGGAAATTCTATTACTGCATTTCCTTACACACAATCATACACAGATAACAGCAATATTTTATTAAATGCTCAACCAAATCAAGGATGGGAAATGGACTTTTGGAGTAGCACAAATCACTCATTTTTGCCAACAACTAACGATGAAAATGTAAGTGCAGTGGTTAATAGCTCTGACACCATAGTACTTCATTTAAATCAACAAAGTTATAACTTAACCTATGTTGTAGAGCCATCTAATGCTTTAATAGATGTTGAAATTAATGGTAATCCAATAAATATATTTCCATATTCAACAACTGAATTTTATGGAACAAATATAAACTTAGAAGCAAAATCAAATGTTGGCTGGGATTTTCTATATATGACCTCTAAAAATGGTTATATATCAGGTCAATCTATTTCTCCCTTCTTATCGTTTAATGTTGACAAGGAAGATACAATAACAATCTATTATGACGAGAATATCTTTTATGACATAACCTATGAAATTTATCCTGAAGCTAGTGGTCAAATAAATGCTAATAATATTTTAATAGGAGATACAATTGAAAAAATAACATATCCACTTGGTGAATTACTAAATCTAGAAGCAATTGCATCTTATGGCTGGAGATTTTCACATTGGGATAATAATACTAATATTCTTAATCCAAACAAAAACGAAACTAACATAAATCTAAATGTAGAGTCATCAGACAATATAGTAGCAAATTTTAGCGAAATGTTTGAAGTGTTTGTGCCAAATTCATTTACACCATCAAATAATGATAATTTACATAATACATTTAATGTATCAATTTTTTCAACTGAAGGAGTAAAGTTTGAAATGAAAATTTTTAATCGCTTTGGCGAATCTATATTTGAAAGCGATGACGAGAGTATTGCCTGGGATGGCTCATATAATGGAAGGCAAGTTCCTGCTGGTATATATATGTATCTACTAACGGTAGAATCAAATATGACAGGTAACAGAATTAATAAAAAAGGTACTATTACACTATTGAGATAGATTATTAAATTTGCTTGTTGAGCAAATTACTATTCCTAATAAAAAATTTAAAGATTTTCGTTTTTTAATTAAATTAACTGCAACTATGGCAATTATTAAAATAAACAATATTGCAAGGCACTTTTATTTAGGCAACGAAGTTATCAAAGCTTTAAAAAAGATAGACATATCAATTGAAAAAAATGAATTTGTAGCACTGATGGGACAGTCTGGTTCGGGCAAATCTACACTAATGAATATAATTGGTTGCTTAGACACGCCAACTAGCGGAAGTTATCATTTAGCAAATCAAAATGTCAGCTCTTTAAATGATAATAGTTTAGCTGAAATTAGAAATAAAGAAATTGGATTTATATTTCAAAGCTTCAATTTACTTCCAAAATCTACAGCTCTAGAAAATGTGATGCTACCTCTTGTATATGCTGGTTACAATAATAAAATTAGATATCAAAAAGCTATTGATGCATTGGAAAAAGTTAATTTATCAGACAGAGTTAATCATAAACCTAACGAACTTTCAGGTGGACAAAGACAACGTGTTGCCGTCGCAAGAGCATTAGTTAATAACCCATCAATAATATTAGCAGATGAGCCTACAGGAAATTTAGATAGTAGAACATCTAAAGAAATAATGGGTCTTTTTAAAGATATTCACAAAAAGGGCAATACTATTATTATCGTTACACATGAAGAAAATATTGCAAGATATGCTAAGCGAATAATTAGATTAAAGGATGGTGAAATAGAAAGTGATGAAATTAATAAATCCTTAAAAAAATAGTTAAGTAATGAAAATTTATACTAAAAAAGGTGATAAGGGAACAACCCAACTAATTGGAGGTAAACGAGTTCCTAAAAATAACTCTAGGATTGAAGCTTATGGCACAATTGACGAACTAAATTCATACATTGGTTTAGTTAGGGACCAGGACATAGATAAACAATCATTTAAAATGCTAGTCGAAATACAAGATCGATTATTTACTATTGGAGCACTGTTAGCTAAAGAAAACTCAACAAATAAAATAAAATTACCCTTAATAAATCAAAATGATATTGATGATTTAGAAAATGAAATAGATAAAATGAATGAAAAACTACCTGTGATGAAATCTTTTATTCTACCAGGAGGCAACACTACAATTTCTTATTGTCACATTGCAAGATGTATTTGTCGAAGAGCTGAACGATTAGTAGTGAATCTTCCTAAAGATACAATGCAATTTGACTTGATTCTGATGTATCTAAATCGACTGTCTGACTATTTATTTGTTTTATGTAGATATTTAGGCAAACAATTAAAAGCTAAAGAGATACCATGGAAACCTAGAATTTAAAAAAAGTATTGTCTATTTGAGTAAAAAAATTACATTTGCAAAAAATTTAAGGTTATGTATTGGACTTTAGAATTAGCATCAAAACTAGAAGACGCACCTTGGCCGGCAAACAAAGATGAGCTTATTGATTTTGCAATTCGCTCAGGGGCACCAATGGAAGTAGTTGAAAATCTTCAAGAATTAGAAGATGATGGCGAAATGTTTGATTCAATAGAAGATATTTGGCCTGATTATCCAGACAAAGATGATTTCTTCTTTAATGAAGATGAATATTAAGCTGTAATTTTGCAGCTTTTTTTGTCATTAAATACGAGTATATCTCATAAAAAAGTAAATTTGTTAAACAATAATTTAAATTATAATTATTGAATATGGGACTATTTGATTTTACAACTAAACTTTTTGGCAATAAATATGACAAGGATTTAAAAGAAATCAATCCTGTAATTGATAAAATTAAATCTATTTATCCATCTATTAAAGCGCTTTCAAATGACGATCTAAGGAAAAAAACTGAGTCATTCAAAAAACAAATAAAGGAAACCAAATATGAATTAGAAAATGATATAAAATCACTTTCGGAAAAAGCTGAAAATTCAGATATAGAACTTCAAGAAAAAGAAGATATATATAACCAAATAGATAAGCTACAAAAAGAAATAGTTAGCATAACAGAAGAAAAACTTGAAGAAATTTTACCTGAAGCCTTTGCAGTAGTTAAAGAAACAGCCTCACGTTTTTCACAAGGTAATATTATAGTTACTGCTAACGACTTTGACAAAGACTTGGCAACAGAATATAGCAATGTTGAGATTAGTGGAGAACAGGCAATCTTTCATAACAAATGGATAGCTGCAGGAAATGAAATTGAATGGAATATGATTCATTATGACGTTCAATTAATTGGTGGATATGTATTACACTCCGGCAGGATTGCAGAAATGCAAACAGGTGAAGGCAAAACACTTTCGGCTACCCTACCCGTTTATTTAAACGCACTAGCAGAAAAAGGTGTTCACTTAGTAACAGTAAACGATTACTTGGCAAAAAGAGACTGCGAATGGATGGGGCCCATTTATCAATTTCACGGATTAACAATAGACTGTATTGATAGACATCAACCTAACTCTGAAGAAAGAAGAAAAGCATATCTAGCTGACATCACTTATGGAACTAATAATGAGTTTGGCTTTGATTACTTAAGAGATAATATGGCAAGAAGGCCTCAAGATTTAGTTCAAAGACCTCATAATTATGCTATTGTTGATGAGGTAGATTCAGTACTGATTGATGATGCACGTACACCATTAATTATTTCTGGACCTACACCCACAGGTGATAAACACGAATTTGGTGAATTGAAACATAAAATCAGTTCATTAGTAGATGCTCAAAAGAAATTCGTTAATACCGTTTTAGCTGATGCTAAAAAACTCATCAATGAAGGAGATGATAAGGAAGGTGGTTTCAAATTACTTAGGGCTTACAGAGGACTTCCTAAAAATAAAGCGCTTATAAAATATTTAAGTGAAGATGGCGTAAGAACTTTATTGCAAAAAACAGAAAACTTCTACATGCAAGACCAAGGTAAAGAAATGCCAAAAGTCGATGAAGAACTTTTTTTTGTAATTGAAGAACAACACAATTCTATTGAACTTACAGATAAAGGCATTGACCTTATCACAAGCACTTCAGATGATAACAACTTTTTCATTATGCCAGATGTTGGTGCAGAAATAGCTGTACTAGAGAAATCCGATTTATCAGAAAAAGAAAAGCTTATCAAAAAAGAGGAGTTAATGCGAGATTATTCCATTAAAAGTGAACGTATTCACTCGGTAAATCAATTACTAAAAGCTTACACACTCTTTGAAAAAGATGTAGAATACGTTTTAATGGACAACAAAGTAAAGATTGTTGATGAACAAACTGGTCGTATTATGGATGGAAGACGTTATTCTGACGGCCTCCACCAAGCTATAGAGGCTAAAGAAAACGTAAAAATAGAAGCCGCGACCCAAACCTTTGCTACCATTACTCTACAAAACTATTTCAGAATGTACAACAAACTTTCAGGTATGACTGGTACAGCTGAAACCGAAGCAGGAGAATTTTGGGATATCTATGAATTAGATGTGGTTGTAATTCCTACAAATCGCCCTATTCAAAGAGATGATAAAGAAGACAAAGTTTACAAAACTGCAAGAGAAAAATACAATGCAGTCATAGATGAGATTGTTGAATTGAGTAAACAAGAAAGACCTGTTTTGGTAGGTACAACCTCTGTAGAAATTTCAGAGCTACTTAGCAGACTACTTAAAATGAAAAACATTAAGCACAATGTACTTAATGCAAAACTTCATCAAAAAGAAGCTGACATTGTAGCTGAAGCTGGAAAGGGTGGTAATGTGACTATAGCAACGAATATGGCAGGTCGTGGAACAGATATCAAACTTTCTGATGAAGTCAAAGCAAATGGCGGATTGGCTATCATTGGTACCGAACGCCACGATTCCAGAAGAGTTGACAGACAACTTAGAGGTCGTGCGGGACGCCAAGGAGATCCTGGCTCATCACAATTCTTTGTCTCTCTAGAAGATAACCTAATGCGATTATTTGGCTCCGATAGAATTGCTAAAATGATGGACAGAATGGGTCTTGAAGAAGGTGAGGTCATTCAACATTCAATGATAACTAAATCTATAGAACGTGCTCAAAAGAAAATAGAAGAAAATAACTTTGGTATTAGAAAACGATTATTAGAGTATGATGATGTTATGAATGCACAAAGGACAGTCATCTACAAAAAAAGAAAACACGCCCTTTTTGGAGAAAGGTTAGCCGTAGATATTGACAATATGATTTACGATACCTCCGAGGCTATTGTCAATGAGCATCAAACATTACAAGATTTTGAAGGGTTCAAACTTGAACTTATCCGTTTCTTAAGTATAGATTGCCCGGTAGATGAAGCTGAATTCAAATCACTAAAATCTGAGGACTTAACTAATAAGGTTTATCAAAATGCCATAACAAATTATAAAATAAAATCGGAAGTCATTTCGCAAAAAACCTATCCTGTTATTAAAGATGTTTACGAAAATCAATCAGCGACCTATCAGAATATTGTTATACCATTTACAGATGGCTTAAAAACCTTACAAGTGGTAACTAACTTGAAAGAAGCCTTTGAATCTGAAGGAGGAAACATACCCTTATCTATAGAAAAAGGTGTCAGTTTAGCTATAATTGATGAGTCATGGAAAGAAAACCTTAGAGAGCTTGACGACTTAAAACAATCCGTTCAAAATGCTACTTATGAGCAAAAGGATCCACTTTTAATCTATAAGTTTGAGTCGTTCAACTTGTTTAAACAGATGATAGAAAGAGTGAATAAAGATATCGTCTCTTTTTTAATGAAAGCTAATCTGCCTGAACAAACTGCTATCCAACAAGAGCAAAAAATTGCTAGAGAAAAACTACAAACCGGCCGTCAAGACATTATTGGCAATGCTAATAATGAGCCAAAGAAACAAGCCCGTATACAACCGGTAAGAGTAGAACAAAAAGTGGGCAGAAATGAACCTTGTCCTTGTGGAAGTGGAAAGAAATTCAAACAATGTCACGGGAAATAAATTAGACAAGCTCTTTTTTCCACTTAATATATCCGACAAACGACAATAAGAAATATATAACAGATAGAGTAGAATAAATGTCTAATCCTTTTGTTAAGTACAAGCCAATAGTTAATCCATTAATTATTATCCAATAGATCCAAGCTGAAAGAATTTTTTTAACCTCAAGGTAAGTAGCAAAGAAACTGAATATAGTAGTTAGTGCGTCCAAGTATGGAGAGGAAGCTTCTGAATAATTTTCAAAATACCATCCTAAACAAATAGCAGTTAAAGCAGAGCTCACTATTGCTATTATATGAAACACTAATCCCTTTTCACTAACTGCTAAAGTTAAATTATTTTTAGATTTATTTTTATTCCAAGAATAAAAACCATAAAAGCCCATCAAAACATAATACGTATATAGTATGGCTTCTGAATATAATTTAGTGTGGTAGAATAAAAAAATACTTAATAACGAACCTGCAATTCCAAACCACCAACATAAAATATTTTGCCTGATGAGTAACACTAAAAATGCTAAACCGAAAAGGACAGAAATAACCTCTATTGCAAAATAAATATCCAAGAAAGTATTCTTTTTTTAATTAGAGACTATCTTTTTACTGATAAAATTCGTCTATGCCCTCTTGCAACCAAGTTTTAAATAAATCTACCTCACCATAATCTTGATAGTTAGCAGATACCCCAAGTTGATTTTCATTATGATCTAGAACAACATAATAAGGTTGAGAGTTTGTTTTATAAATTTCGGCTTGTAGAACAGTCCATTTATCACCTACGGTTCTAACCTTTTTCTTTTTACCAGCAATAGTCGTCTCGTATTGTTCGTGTTCAGCCAAAGGTGTTCTTTCGTCTACATACAAAGAAATAAGAATAACATCTTCAGTAAGTATTCTTTTGACCTCTGAATCAGACCAGACTTGCTCTTCCATCTTACGGCAGTTTACACATGCCCAGCCTGTAAAGTCTATCATTATTGGCAGCCCCACTTTTTTAGCATGAGCTATTCCTTTATCGTAGTCGTGAAAGACCATTATTCCTTGAGGACCTAAATGTTGCCCTTCCTCTTCAGAATGAGAAACTATACTTCTTCCGGTTTGAGTATAACCTACACCATATGGTGATTCGCTATAGTGCATTGGAGGAGGAAAAGCATTAATAAGTTTTAATGGAGCACCCCACAAACCTGGAATCATATATACTGTAAACATTCCTGTTATTACAGCAGTGAATAATCTACCTACCGAAACATATTTTAAATCACTATCGTGCGCCAACTTGAATATTCCTAATAGATACATCGTCAAGAATGCAAAAATGATAATCCATATAGCAATAAACACTTCTCTTTCCAAAAGATGTGTTTGCCATACTAAGTCTGCATTGGATAAAAATTTGAATGCAAGTGCTAACTCTAAAAATCCTAAAACAACTTTTACAGAGTTTAGCCAACCACCTGATTGAGGCAATGAATTTAACCAACCAGGGAATGCTGCAAAAAATGCAAAAGGTAATGCAATAGCTAACGAAAAACCCAGCATACCAATGATAGGCCCCATATAATTACCTCCTGAGGCCGCTTCTACTAATAATGTTCCAACAATAGGTCCTGTACATGAAAAAGATACTAAAGCTAAAACTAATGCCATAAAAAATATTCCAATAAAACCTCCCCTATCAGATGCTTTGTCAGCTTTATTTATCCATGAATGCGGTAATGTTAAATCAAAAGCACCTAAGAATGAGGCCGCAAAAATTACAAGAAGGACAAAAAAAGCAATATTAAAATAGGCGTTAGTAGCCATACTATTAAGTACTTCAGGACCAAATGCTGCAGATACTCCCACACCAAGTCCAACGTATATAATTATTATAGATATGCCATAAATTATAGCGTTAGAAATACCTTTTGCTCTACTCTTACTTTGCTTGGTAAAATAGCTAACCGTCATAGGTATCATAGGAAATACACAAGGTGTTAATAGAGCTGCAAAGCCACTTAAAAAAGCAATAAAAAATATACTCCACATACCTTTTTTTTCCGACGATTCATTTTCAGATTCATCACTAATAGCTGACACTAAATTAAGAGATGAGGTAATTTCTGTGTCATCAATTTCATTCGCTTCAACTTGTTCTGACATTGACCCTAAAGTGAAAGAAAAATCAACATATTCTGGTGGTAAACATTGAGTGGCATCACAAACCATAAACATTAACTCACCATTTATAGCTATTTTATCACTATTTAACTTTACTTTTTGGTTGAAAACAACCTGTTTAGTAAAATAAGATAAAACCATATCGAAATTAGGATCATATTCTTTTATAGGGTCCTCCTCATTTGTTGTGCCAATAAGTTCATATTTATCTGACTCAAAAAAAGTAAATGATGTCGGTAAAGGACCATCCTCCTCCACATATTGAGAGTATAGATACCATCCATCATCAATAGTTGCAGTAAAAAAAAGATCATACTCACTATTACCCAAATCTTCTTTTGAAAATTCCCATTGTACTGGATTAAATATCTGAGAAAATAATAGAGTTGGAAAAATTAGAGTAATTGAAAAAAGAAATTTTTTCATAGTTATTTTTTAATTTGTTCATTTAATACAGTTAGCAACTCTGATGATTTTTGACTACCAATTAAGTATTTCAAACCATCTTTATCCGTAAGTTGTATACACTCTTTACCTCGAGTGTAAAAATGAATTGCACCCTTACGATGTAAATTATATACTGCTCTGTTAAAAAAGAAGCGACTATATTTGATTTTACATACATGCTTTATCGATGATAAGTCAATTTTGACTTTTCTTGTTGTCCAGAGTCCATCAAGAATTAAACTTCCATTCTCAACTCTAGTGCTATAATGTAAAATAAAAACAAGTATAGCAGAAACTAATATAATAAATACACCTAAGAAAAATAACAGACTACCAGAACCTTCAGCGTCAACGGATTCTTCAGACCAATAATAAGATAAAAAACAAAATAGTGCTAAAACCATTCTTCTAGAAAATGACAGCCTATTATATCCTAAATATTGGCTTTCTTCATATAAAATTTCACTATCCATATTCATTTATCAAAGGTTCGACAAGATATACTTTTTCTGTCTGTGGTACAAGCTTGAAATATTCATTGATACGATAACCAACAATGCAAACTATTGTATCTAACGAACAAATTACCCAAGTATTTTCTTTTTGATAAGTTGAAAACTTTTCATCAATCATAAAATCACTGACTTTTTTCTTACCTTTCATCCCAATAGGTGTGAAAACATCACCTTTTTGCCAAGTACGAAGTTTTAATGGGAAATGCAGTTTATTGTAGTCCAAAGCAGCCAAACGACTGTTTTTAATAAGTTTGAAATCTTTATAATCATAAATATTAAAATTTATCCTTATGGGAGAAGTTAATAATTTATCATTAACATTAATTGAAAAGTGTTCATTTAAATTATTGGATATTCTTGAGATAAAAAGGCCCTGCCGTTCTTTTACAATTCTGAATTCAGAGTTAGTAACAAACCTACCTACTTGACTCTCAAGTAAAGAAAAAACATCGCGCCATGAAAACGGACCAAAATGCTTTAACAACTCGTATAAAATTTCTTTTTTTTCATCTTGCTCTAACAGATATTTAAATGGCAAAAGAAGCCCATCATTCTTATCTTTACAAAACATATTTTTGTATCTATCACATTTTTCAATAAGTTTAGAATAAGATTTTTTGTTTCTTTCTATCTCATCAAGATATTGAACTCTTCTTTCATGACTTTCAAACTTTAATGTTTTTCTAATACTATTTCTTTGATATTTATCAGATAAATTTGATTTGTCTTCTCTATATTCAATAGAATTTTCTGAAGTATAATTTTGAATTTGCTTCGCGTTAAACGCTAAAAGAGGCCTTATTAAATTAGCATTTTTAACTAGTATTCCTTGAAGAGCACCAATGCTAGCTTTTCTGCTTTTTTTGATTAGGAAAGTCTCTATAGCATCATCTTGATGATGAGCTGTTGCAATTTTTTGATAGCCTTCTTTACTACACAAAGCATCAAACCATTCGTAGCGCAAATCCCTAGCTGCCATTTGAATAGATAATTTATTTTCCTTTGCATATATCTTGGTATCAAATGATTTAGAATAAAAAGGCACGTTTAATTTATTAGCCAATTCTTTAACAAACTTTTCATCGCCGTCACTATCTTCTGCTCTCAATTTAAAATTACAATGAGCTAACGCAAAAGTATAGTCTAATTGATGTAAAAGATGGGTCATTACTACACTATCTTTACCTCCGCTAACTGCTAAAAGTAATCTGTCATTAGCTTTTACTAATTGATTTTCATTAATAAAATTTTTAAGTTTATTTAACATCAAGCACCTCCATCATAGCTTTTGCTTTTAAACAACATTCTTCATACTCATCTTTAGGATTTGCATTTGCAGTGATAGCACTGCCTACTGGCAATGATAAATATTTATTAGTAGAATTATAAAGAATACTTCTAATTACAACATTGAAATCAAAATCAGAATTTGGGGTTACGAATCCTACAGCTCCAGAGTATAAGCCTCTTTTAAATACTTCTATTTTTTCAATAAGTTGCATAGCTCTGATTTTCGGCGCTCCAGTCATGCTACCCATTGGAAATGCGTGACGAATGGCTTCCGTCCAAGGTGTATCATCCGCTAATTCAGAAACTACAGTAGAAATCATTTGATGCACTTGAGGGAAGGAATAAATACCAAAAAGCTCTTGTACTTTTACCGATTTTGGACTAGCTGTTTTGGATAAATCATTTCTAACCAAATCGACAATCATTACATTTTCAGATTGTTCTTTACTACTATTCAATAAATCTTTTTTTAATCTATTATCTTCTTCTGTATTTGGACTTCTTCTTCTTGTACCTTTTATAGGCTGAGAGATTAATTTTGTAGCTTCTTTTTTGAGAAAGCGCTCTGGACTTGCACACATTAGGTACTTATCATAACATCTATAATAAGCCGCAAAAGGAGGCTTTGAAATACTATATAAGTTTTGATAAACAGAAATGGGATTTAATACTACATTTTGTGCGAAAAACTCTTGGCAATAATTAACCTCATAAATATCTCCTCTAAAAATATGCTGTTGTAATTTTTCAAAACTCTGAGTATATTCTTCCTTACTAATTCGTGCTTTAATCCTTACAGGGCTATTGGTATAATTCTCTAGCTCAAAATGCATTACCTCCTTAAATAAAAGTTGCATTTCCTTGCGTTTAACATTTAGAGGGAAATGAATCTTGACTTGATTGTCTATAATTTCAAATACCCATTTAGGCTGAAAAAAATATAATGAAGGAAATTTTAAAAAATCTAAATTTTCGGATTTTAAATCTTCTATCTCATTTTTTAAGTCATAAGACATATAACCAAAAAGCCAATCCCGTTTATCATTATGAAAGTTAAATAATCCATTAAAACTATCTTTTTCTGAAAATATCTCATCTAAGGCATCAACAGCAACTAGCATATTATACTTTAAATACAAGCCGTTATTTTTATCGATTGTTCCTTGAAGAACAGCTGATTGCTTAAACTGTGAAGCCCAAGATGTTAAACGTCTCTTGAAAAATTTTATATCTGAAATATTATATACTGCTGTATTGCGCATAATTACAAAACTAAAAAATATTCAAGGCTTTAGAATGTCAAATTTGAAAGCTTTATTAAATTTTTCTTAAATTGTAAAAATTTAACAAATAAAAAATTATGAAAAATAGTGAAATTATCATTTCAGCGGTTCTAGTAATTGCGTCTTTTTGTATTGGTTTTATAATGAATACTAATTCTAGTCCTGACCTTGAAAACACACCAACTAATAACATAGTTAATATTGAAACTTCTTCGATCAATGAAGAACAAAATTTAATGATGAAATATGAGCTTGATGATGATGTGATATTATTAGAGATTGATTCTTTAATATCAGATTCTATTCCACAAGACTCTATTATTCTTCTAACAGAATAAGACCTAATTTCTTTTAGCTAAAGCAAAGCATAAAAACATTACTGCGATAAAAGCAGAAATTCGACCGATATAGTCACCGAACCTAACATAAATGGTTTGAGTTGTGTTCGTTTCCAAACGATCTTTTATTACTATTTCCTCATCCCATTGTGTGGCGTTTGTTATTATACCTTTACTATCAATGAAGGCAGAAACTCCTGTATTGGCAGAACGAGCAATTGCTCTTCTACATTCTATGGCTCTTAGACTAGCATAATTTAAATGCTGTTTGTAACCGGGCGTATCTTTCCACCACCCATCGTTGGTAATTATAGTAAACATATCGGCACCATTACGAACATACTGACTAATGAATTCTCCAAAGATAGATTCGTAACAAATGATAGGTGCCATTTGTGCTGACGTAGATGCAAATACTTCTCTATAATCTTGCGTGCCAAGACTTCCAGTAATTCCTCCTAAGTCAATAGCTAAAAATTCAAGATTCTCTAAAAGTGCTGGAAAGGGCGTAAACTCTACACCTTGAACTAACTTAGACTTATTATAAACGGATATTTCAAAAGTATTTATTTGAATAGCAGAATTAAAAACATCATAATAAGTATCTGAACCTACAAACTGACGTGCTGTTTTTGGAATTTTATCAGTTTTGGAATAAGCTTTGTAGGTTATTGCCCCTAGAATGATATTCAATTGTGGGTACTTCTCAATTAATTGTATCAATCTCTGTATTTCTGTAGAATTTTCGATTTTATTTTCCCATACCCCATCAACAATAGCTGTTTCTGGACCTATTAAATAATTGGTAGATGAATCTAATTTACTTTCAGCTAATTCAATGAACTTTTCTAATTGCTGCATAGAAGTCAGGTCATCAAATTTTTCGAAATAGGGGTCAATATTAGGTTGAACCACCACAATTTCTACGACTTTTCCTGTTTCGTTCGTAGTATTGATTAGTAATGAAAATAAAATGGGTAAAGCTATTACTGTAGAACATAAAAGGTATTTAGATTTATTCTTTATCGAGTGAAATAAGCTAATATTAGCTAATAGTATCCATAAACTTCCTCCCTGAGTTCCCGTATATTCGTACCATTGTATAGATTGTGGGTAGTGAGCAAATACATTTCCTAAAGTTAGCCAAGGCCAAGACAAATCCCAATTTAAATGAAGGTACTCAAAACTTAACCATAAACTAATAAGTGCCCACCATACTCGTCTGTCGTTAAACTTCGATTTTAGCCATAAGAACAGAGTCATCACACTAGCCATCAAAATACTATTTACACAAACCGCCGCTACAGCACCAAACAAAGTGGCATTATATATCCAATAAGTTGTGAATGTGTTCCACAAAGCAAAAATCAAAAGAGAGTAAACAAAAGCGAATCTTTTCTTTTGAAGGTCTTTTAGAATAAAAAACAAAGGCACAAAAGCACCAAAAATTAGGAATGGAAAACCTGAAGGTGGCCATGAAAGCACCAAAAATAGAGCTGAAATAAGGCAAAGTAGTAGTTTGCGGAACATCTTTTGTATTATTGCATAGCAAATATCGTATTTCTTGAGCATATTTAAACACATACCCAACCTAATTACTTTAGGAAACTTAGTATTCGGGATTTTAGCTATACTTTTTGCCTTTGGCGGCAACTTGACTTTAGCTTCTACCTGCATAATTTTAGGTGCATTTCTTGACTTTTTAGATGGCTTTTTTGCTAGATTACTTAAGGCTAATGGAAAAATAGGAAAACAGCTAGACAGTTTAGCAGACTTAATTACATTTGGCTTAGCTCCTTCAATTATCATTTTTCAATTGTTATTTTTTCTAGAAACAGAACGCTACTTCACGGCAAGCAATAACCTAAGTGATTATTCTACACATTACTTACCCTACATTGCTTTTTTAATCCCCTTATTTTCAGCTTATCGTTTGGCAAAATTCAATATTGACACAAGACAAAGCGATTCATTCATTGGCTTGCCAACACCTGCCAATGCACTTTTTTTTATTTCTATTCCCTTTATTATAGAATACGGTGAAGGGTTTGTATATGATTTGATTTATAGAAAAGAGGTTGTTATAATTAGTGTAGTTGTCCTTAGTCTATTGATGATTTCTGAATTAAAATTAATTGCACTAAAATTTAAATCCACCCGTTGGTCAGAAAATAAGTACCGATATATACTAATTGTAACAACTTTGATATTATTATTGCTATTACGCTTTGAAGCTGTTCCAATTATTTTAATTTTGTACCTAATATTATCGATTATTAATAATCAAGTTAAATGAAATTTATAGCAGAAATTGACATTATGCCATTAAAGGCACTCTTAGACCCACAAGGCAAAGCAGTAAGTGGTAGCATGAAAAATGTTGGTCTTCCAGAAATCACCAATGTTAGAATCGGTAAACACATTACATTAGAAGTAGAGGCAAATAGTGAAGCCGAAGCTAGTGAAAAAGTTGACAAAGCTTGTTCCGAAATGCTGTGTAACCAAATTATGGAAGGTTACAATTTTAAAATCACAGTAGCCTAGTACTATTTCCTCAATTCGAAGTTCTGTCCTAAATATACTTTTCTGACTTGCTCATCAGCTGCCAATTCATCAGCTGTTCCAGATTTTAGAATTTTTCCTTCAAACAACAAATAAGCCCTATCAGTAATAGAAAGTGTTTCGTGGACATTATGATCGGTTATTAGTATACCGATATTTTTATTTTTTAATTTAGATACTATTTGCTGAATATCCTCCACAGCAATTGGGTCAACACCAGCAAAAGGCTCATCTAGTAAAATAAATTTTGGATCAGTTGCCAAACAACGGGCAATCTCTGTTCTTCGTCTTTCACCTCCTGATAGTAAGTCCCCTCGATTTTTACGAATATGTTGCAGTCCAAACTCATCAAGTAAGGATTCTAACTTTACATTTTGTTCGGTTTTAGATAAATCTGTCATTTCTAGAACGGCCAATATATTATCTTCGACAGATAACTTTCTAAAAACGGAAGCTTCTTGTGCCAAATAGCCAATTCCCATTTGTGCTCTACGATACATAGGCAGTCCGGTTACGTCTTCATTATCTAAATAAACATGCCCTTCGTTAGGCTTTACTAAACCTACCATCATGTAGAAAGAAGTGGTTTTTCCAGCACCATTTGGGCCTAATAATCCTACAATCTCACCCTGTTTAACATCTAACGATATTCCATCAACGACCCTTCTATTCCTGTAGGTCTTAACTATGTTTTTAGCTGTTATCTTCATTCTTGATCTTGAAATCTAGCTGACACCTTAATACTAACTTCATAAAGTAGCATAAGTGGGAAAGTCACCAAAATTAAACTCATAATATCTGGAGGAGTGATTACTGCTGCCAAAATCATCAATATAATTAAAGCATGTCGTCTATATTGTCTTAAAAAGGCAGGAGTTATCAAACCTAATTTACTAAGGAAATATATTAGGACAGGTAAAAGGAAAACTATACCATTTGCCAAACATACTGTAGTAACCGTAGAAATATAAGAATTGAGATTGATTTGATTAAATACTTCCGAACTGACTTGATAATTTCCTAAGAACTGAACTGATAAAGGAGCTACAGCATAATATCCAAATAAAACACCCATTGTAAAAAGTAGAGAGGTGTAGAAAACAACGCCTCTAGAATATTTTTTCTCACTGTTATGAAGGGCAGGTTTTATAAATCGCCATATTTCCCAGAAAATATAGGGAAAAGCAAGAACAAAACCAGCAACGACAGAAGAAACAATATGAGTACTAAATTGACCAGACATATTGATGTTCATTAACTCAAATGGCATTTCATCAATACACAAAGCCTCACCAAAATGAAGCGTTTCAGACATCCAACAGAAAAATCTATATGTAGCAAAACTTGGGTCTTTAGCAGCAAAAATTATCTTATCAAAAAGAATTTCTGGAAATACGAAAGCTAAAACTGTAAATAACAAAACAGCAGCAGAGCTTCTAATAAGGTGCCATCGCAATACTTCTAAATGTTCTAAAAAAGACTGTTCTTGTTTTTCCTTACCTATTTTTTCCATCAAACTAATCCTTCTTTTAAAATATCATGAATATGTACAATTCCAATATATGCATCATCATTGACTACTACAATTTGAGAAATATTATTTTGCTGCATAACTTTAAGAGCATCACTCGCTAACTCTACCTCTTTAACAATTTTGGGGTTTGAGTTCATAATATTAATAGCTTTAAAATTATTCCAATCGCTTTGATTTTCTAGCATTCTTCTAATATCCCCATCCGTAATTATACCGAGGAGTTGATTATTTTCTATAACGGCAGTAGCTCCTAGTCTTTTATTAGAAATCTCAACAATTACCTCATTGACACTAGAGTCAGCAGAGACCTGAGGCGCTTGATTATTCGAGCATAATTCACCAATTTTCATAAATAACTGCTTGCCTAATGTTCCTCCTGGATGATAACGAGCAAAATCAGCATCAGTAAATTCACGACATTCTAATAAGCAAACAGCTAAAGCATCGCCAATTACCAATTGGGCAGTAGTACTTGTTGTAGGAGCTAAATTATTTGGACAAGCTTCTTTTTCAATACTAGTATTAATAGTCCAATTGGACTGTTTAGACAAATAAGAATCGGTATTGGCGGTTATGGCAATTATAGTATTACCCATAGCCTTAATGAGTGGCAACAGGACTTTTATCTCCTCTGTATTTCCACTTTTTGAAATACACAATACGATATCATCAGCTTGTACATTACCTAAATCGCCATGAATAGCATCTGCAGCATGCATAAAAATAGCAGGTTGTCCAGTAGAATTAAAGGTCGAAACCATTTTTTGAGCAATATTGGCACTCTTTCCAATACCACTTACAATCAATCGTCCCTTAGAATTAATAATATTAGAAATGATTTCTGTAAAATCATCATTTATATATTGCTCTAGTTGAAGAATTGATTCTCCCTCCATCCTTATCGTAGCCTTAGCAATTTTTTTTATATCAACGTTAGATTTCAATTAATTTATTTTGAATAGGTAAATAAAATTGTATAAATTTATACCTATGATGTTTGATGCAAAAGTATCAAAATTTAGATTGATTATATTAAATGAACTCACATACCACATCTTTAACGGATGAACTTCAAAAGTATTTTGGATTTAAAAATTTTAAACGCCAACAAGAAATCATTATTAAAAATACTTTAGAACAAAAAGACTCTTTCGTTATTATGCCTACTGGTGGGGGTAAATCAATGTGTTACCAACTTCCTGCTTTAGTGAGTGATGGTTGCGCTATTGTTGTATCTCCATTAATTGCATTAATGAAAAATCAAGTTGATGCGATTCGAGGTTTTAATAATGATGATGCTATAGCTCATGTTTTAAACTCTTCACTTTCCAAAAGAGATGTCGCTCAAGTTAAAGAAGATTTAGAGACGGGAAAAACTAAACTTCTTTATGTTGCTCCGGAATCTTTAACTAAAGATGAATATATTGACTTTTTAAAAAATAGAGAAATATCCTTTTATGCTATTGATGAAGCACATTGTATTTCTGAATGGGGCCATGACTTCAGACCAGATTATAGAAATTTAAGAAAAATCATTGAAAATATTGGAAGAGCTCCAATCATCGCGCTTACTGCTACAGCTACTACTAAAGTTAGAGAAGATATTCAAAAAAACTTAGGCATAAGTGACTGTCCTGTATTTTTTGATTCGTTCAATAGGGATAATTTATACTACGATATCCGACCAAAAATTGATGTAGAAAAGGAAATTATAAAATTTATAAAACAAAATGAAGGAAAATCAGGAATTGTATACTGCCTAAGCAGAAAAAAAGTAGAAGAAATAGCCGAAACACTACAGGTTAATGGTATTAATGCACTGCCATATCACGCAGGATTAGAAAATAAAACCAGAATAAAGCATCAAGACGCATTTCTAATGGAAGATGCAGATGTTATTGTAGCTACAATAGCTTTTGGTATGGGTATAGACAAACCAGACATTAGGTATGTGATACATCACGATATTCCAAAAAGTTTAGAAAGCTACTATCAAGAAACAGGACGTGCAGGTCGAGATGGTGGAGAGGGAAATTGCGTTACTTTTTATAGCTATCAAGACATTGAAAAACTAGAAAAGTTTTTACAAGGTAAGCCTGTTGCAGAACAAGAAATTGGCAGGCAACTTATTCTAGAAACTATTTCTTTTGCCGAAACCTCTATGTGTAGAAGAAAATACATCCTACACTACTTTGGAGAAACATTTGATGATGCAAATTGCAACGAAATGTGCGATAATTGTAGACATCCTAAGCCTAAATTTAATGGTGAAGAATATATAATTCGATTGTTAGATAGTGTTAAATCCGTAAATGAACGACTAAAAGCTAAAGAGGTAGTTAAAGTTATTGTAGGTGAAAGTAACTCTTTAATCAAACAACATAAATCAGAATCTCTGGACATCTATGGCAAAGGGAAAGATAAAACAAAAGGCTTTTGGCATGCCGTTATTCGTCAATCATTGGTAAAAGGTTTTTTAAGAAAAGAAATAGAAAGTTATGGTATTCTTAAACTCACTGATGAAGGCAAAGAATACACTCAAAAGCCTTATGAAATCTACTTAACCGAAGACCACGACTATGATGCAATAAATGCTAAAAATGCCGCAACAAGCAATCAAAAAGGGGCTGCAGCTGATACTATATTATTTGCTAACCTTAAAGATTTGAGAAAAAAATATGCTAAAGAAAAAGGCTTACCTCCAAATATTATTTTTTCTGAAGCTTCCCTTATAGATATGGCTAATCAATATCCCATAACTACTGATGAACTAGCGCAAATACATGGAGTTGGGCAAGGAAAAGCTAAAAAGTTTGGAGAACCATTCTTGAAATACATCAAACAGTATGTTGAGGACAACGATGTGATAAGACCTGAGGAAATGGTTGTAAAAACGGTAGCTAAACAGTCTAGCAACAAAGTGTATATTATCCAAAGCATAGACAGAAAACTTTCCATTGAAGATATTGCATCTGCCAAAGGGCTTAAAGTAGAAGAATTAATTACAGAAATAGAAACAATTGTAGAATCAGGCACTAAAATCAACCTCAACTACTACCTTGATGAAATTATTGATGAATATCAAGAGGAAGAATTATCTGACTTTTTTAAAAATTCTGAAAGCGCAACCTTTGACGAAGCAAGAAATGAATTTGAAGAAGATGAATATACTGACGAAGAATTGAGACTTTATAGAATAAAATTCATTTCAGATGTGGCAAACTAACTGTTTACAGCTAGCCAACTCATTATTCCAATACTATTTTTTAAAGCCGACTCATCGATATCAAAATAAGCGTTGTGCAAATGTTTTGTCTCTTGATTATTTATACCCACACCTAGTCTATAAAAACAAGCTGGCACATAATGCGAATAATACGAAAAGTCCTCGGCAGTCATTCGTTTTGGAATTTTAATCACATTTTTAGCACCTATGAACTTTTTAGCATTTTCAAAACATAGCTTAGTAAAAGACTCATCATTTTTTAAAAAAGGATAGCCAACTTTAATATCTATTTCACATTTACCACTCATTTCTTGTGCTGTAGAATAACAAATGTCTCTCATAATTTGGTGTGCTTCTTTTCGCCATTTTTCATTCATAGCTCTAAAAGTACCTTGTAAACTAACAGTGTTAGGAATAATATTTCCGGCAGAACCGCCTTCTATAAATCCAAGAGAAAATACCGATGGGGTGTCCTTTACTTGATCAAATCTATCGTATAAGGCTGTTATTATTTTACTTGCAATAAGTAAAGGGTTTACCCTACCTTTAGGAAGTGCTGCATGCCCTCCTTTGCCAATTACATCTATATAAATTTCGTCTGCTGAAGCCATAAACATTCCGCCACGCATTCCAATTACACCACTATCAAGCTCAGGCGAAACATGTTGACCAATAATTTTATCAACTTTAGGGTTTTCCAATACACCTTCGGCAATCATTAAAGATGCACCGCCAGGAAATTTTTCTTCACCCGGCTGAAATATTAACTTAATTGTCCCCTCCCATTCCTCATTCAATTCATTGAGGATACGCCCTACTCCTAAAAGCGATGCTGTATGAACATCGTGCCCACAAGCATGCATAACCCCATTATTTTTAGAAGTATAATCTAATTTATTCAATTCCTGAATTGGTAATGCATCTATATCGGCACGTAAAGCAATACATTTAGAATTAGGATTTTTGCCTTTTATAATTCCTAAAACTCCTGTTTCTGCTAATCCAGACGTGAAAGGGATACTATATGCTGTAAGTTTTTGTTGAATATACTCCGATGTCTTGTATTCTTTAAACGAAAGTTCAGGATAGGCATGTAGGTGCCGCCTAATCTCAACAGTATCTTTGAAATAATTTTCGGCAAGAGATTTTATCTTATTTTGAAGATTTTTCATTTACCAAAGATTAGTTTAAAACCACCTATAAGTAGAATAATGCCAAAGACTTTTTTTAGTGTTTTTGCATCAACAATTACCGCCCATTTAGAACTTAGGTAACCACCTATAATAAAAGCCACTGAAATTATTAAGGCATATTTCCAGTCTACAAAACCAGCTTTATGATAATTCCAAGCAGCCAATATTCCAATTGGTGGCAACATAACAGCTAGGCTAGTACCTTGCGCCTGATGTTGAGTCATTCCCAATAAAATCATTAATAAAGGAATGATAATTATTCCACCACCAACACCGATAAATCCACTCAACAATCCTGCTGCTAAACCTATTAAAATTAAAAAAAGTAACGTTATTGTAGACATAGTATAAATTCCTTGCTAAGATATATAAATCAAAATATCTTTGCCTCATGATACATATACAAACTTTCACATTTAACGGCTTTCAAGAAAATACCTACGTTTTGTTTGATGACACTAAAGAATGTGTCATAGTTGACCCTGGTTGCTATGATAAGCATGAACAAGAAATGCTAAATAATTTCGTGACTGAAAATAAGCTAAAGCCTGTCCTTCTAATAAATACACATTGTCACATAGACCACGTCTTAGGCAACCGTTTTGTTGCTGATAAATGGGAGTTGGACTTAGCTATGCATGAATTAGATGTGCCAACACTTAAGTCTGTGAAAGATTATTGTTCAGTGTATGGATTTCACAATTATCAAGAAAGCCCTTTACCCTCTATTTTTTTAAATGAAGGTGAAAAAGTAAAGTTTGGAGAAAGTGAGTTAGATATTCTATATACTCCAGGTCATGCTCCTGGCCATATTGTTCTACACTCTAAAAAGCACGATTTTATAATTGGTGGAGATGTGTTGTTTCAAATGAGTGTAGGAAGAACCGATTTGCCGGGCGGTGATTTTGATACACTAATTGAAAGTATCAAAGAAAAACTTTTACCACTTGATGACAATACCAAAGTTTATTGTGGACATGGTCCGACTACTAATATTGGTTTTGAAAAAGCCAATAACCCTTTTTTGGAAAATTAAAAATCATTCCACTCTCCTTTCATAATCCAAAATAAGTAGATAGTAGGTAAACACCCCAAAAGCATACAGAGCTGCTGTGATATAAAAAATATAAGCGTAGGGCATATCCATACTTTTTAAAAATCTAAATATTTGAGAACTGAAGTACCAGCTACCACTCCAAATAGCAGCAGTTATAGCAGACAAAATTTCTTGATTTTCCTTGCCTACATAATTCATAGTTAGCTCTGAAGTCATAGGGGCAGCCATATTCATTAAAGGTGTACGTATCCAAAAACATAAAATAGCTAATGGTAGAGCCCACCAATACTCCACAAAAAACTCTGTCGTAGCTAAAGCGACTAAAGCTAAAACAGCAATGGACTGAGTAAGTGTAATGCCTTTTTTAAATCCTAATATATCTTTGACCTTTGGAACTAACAAAGCCATAAAAGCGACCAACAAACTAGCACCTCCACCAATTAGAGCAAACTCCGAAGAATCTACGCCAAAATCATGATAGAAAAATAAATTGATGAATGGTATAGTCAAACCAGCACCAATAGATATTATGATAGTTGGTACTATGGCTTTAAATAACAAAGTCCAGTTGTAGGACTTCCATTGAATACCTTTCTTTTCTGCTAGCACATCGTCAGTATTGAGCCGCAATAAGAAAAATACACCAGTAAGCCCCACTAATGAAATAAACAAAAGGATAGTCCCTTCATCAATAGTTCTAAATGAACGACTTAAAATAAATATGATAATACTACAAATAATTGTCCCAAAACTATGTGTAGCGTAATTTAAGGATATGGCATGAGATTGGTTTTCTTTTGAAGTATTTCTCATAATGTAAGGCAAAGTACTGACTTGAAAACATGTAAATACTACACCCCAAAACACAAATAAATAGGGTAGAAAAACAAACATCTGATTACGGATAGCAAGTATCATAGCAATAGCCACCAAAGGAACGCCAATACCTCCTATCATAAAAAAAGGTTTTAGGCGTTTCCCTTTAATGTAAAACCCCAAAGGAAAGGCTAAGACCATTACCGCCAAAAAACGATAGGATATATAGTTGGCTATTTCGGGGTCACTAAAACCCTCTTTGGCTAAATAAATATTTAGTATAAGAAAAAAAGCTGCACCAATAAGCTGAATAAAAAACTCTGCTCTTATCATCAGCAGCACATGCTTTTCTAAGCGTGTATATGAACTTAAAATTTTTCTCAAGCGATTAAACTAAGCATCAACTGTTCCACTTCATCACTCTCCCATTTATCTTCAATGTTAGGAACGTCCATAACTTTCTGCATTAGCTTTTCTTGTTGTTGTCCAATCTCCCATGCTTCAGAATAACGAATAGTGCTAAATGAAACCATAGAGTACAATGGCAACCACTTGTCAGGATATTTTTTGGAAAAATGTAGTTCTATTTTTTTCTGAAGTAAGAATTTAGGATCGGCAGTCTTGTCTCGCATCACTATAAAATTGTGCATAGATAAATCTTGAACACCATCACCATCGGGCTTTCGTATTTTAGAATATTCATCAAAACAAGCATTCCAATCTTCGCCATGTTTTTGCATCAATTGGTCTAAAACAAAACAGCCCTCAAAACCCGCATTCATACCTTGACCATAAAAGGGAACTGTTGCATGAGCAGCATCTCCAATGAGTAACACTTTATCATCGACAGTCCATGGATTGCAACGCATTATAGCTAATGAGGAGGTAGGATTTTGAAAATATTCTTCTACTAAATTAGGGATTAAATCTAAAGTGTCTGGAAATACTTCTTTGAAAAAACCGTAAACCTGTTGTTCGGTTTGTAAACCGTTAAAGGAATACTCACCTTCATATGGAAAAAATAGTGTGCACGTAAAACTACCGTCCATGTTTGGCAGAGCAATAAGCATATAACTTCCTCTTGGCCAAATGTGTAAGGCATTAACTTCTAATTTGTGTGTGCCATCTGAATTGGCTGGTATTGTTAGCTCTTTATAACCGTGTTCAATATAATGTTGCGAATACTGAAAACGGTCTTGCTTAATCATTTTAGAACGTATCACAGAATATGCTCCATCTGCACCAATAATCATATCAGCATCGACATTTTTCTGATTACCATCATTATGCTCAAAGGTTGCAGATGCTGACTTTAAATCTACATCAATACACTTATAGTTGAAATGCATATTTACATTTTCTTGCTCACCAGCTAAGTTCATCAGCAATTGATTAAGACCACCACGAGATACAGAATAAATAGCCTCACCATCTTGTCCGTACTGTTGGTCAGTAAGAGAACCGTCAACTGCATGCATGACTCTTTTATACATTGGAATAGCCATTTTCTCCACATCTTGATCTACACCAACCGCCTTTAGAGCATTCCAACCTCTAGCAGATAAAGCCAAATTGATAGAACGACCAGCGGATAACTCAACTTTTCTCATATCAGGTCGTCTTTCATAAACCTCAACTTGAAACCCACGCTTGGATAAGTAGATAGCTTCTAAAGAACCTACCAAACCGGCACCAGCAATTGTAACTTTTTTTCTCATGATAATGATTTTTCTATGATTTGACCTAACTGATAAATATCTTCAAATGAATTGTATAATGGAACAGGTGCTAAACGAATAACGTTTGGTTCTCTCCAATCTGCAATAACGCCTTCTTTAGTAATAAAGTCAAACATCGACCTACCCTGACCGTGACATAAAATAGACAATTGACACCCTCTATATCTTTCTTCTTTTGGAGTGATAATCTCTAAATCGCAATTATCGTATCTAGAAGATATATCATTGAATATGAATTCCATATAGTTTGTCAAACGCTTACTTTTAGATACTAGACGAGGTATGCCTACTTCATCAAAAATATCCATACTAGCCTTACAAGGTGCCATCGCAAAAACAGGTGCATTACTCAATTGCCAACCTTGTGCTCCATGCATCGGCACAAAGTTTTTTTCCATCAAAAAACGGCGTTCTTCATCGTGCCCCCACCAACCTGCAAAGCGTGGTAAATTGGAATTATTATCATGCTTTTGATGTACAAAAACACCAGAAACACTACCAGGACCAGCATTCAAATACTTATAAGAACACCAACAGGCAAAATCAACGTTCCAATCGTGTAACTTCAATTCAATATTGCCAACACCATGAGCTAAATCAAAGCCAACATAAGCCCCATAAACATGTGCTTTTTCAGTAATTTTAGCCATATCAAAGACTTGACCACTATAATAATTTACACCGCCCCAAAAGACAAGAGCTAATTCTTCTCCGACTTCTTCAATGGTGGATAATATATCATCTTCTCTTATGATATGTTCTCCATCACGAGGGGAAACCTCTACAATGGTATCATCTGGGTTTAAGCCGTGAAATTTTACTTGACTTTCAAGCATATATTGGTCTGAAGGAAATGCTTTTGCTTCACAGATAATTTTAGTACGCTTGGACGTTGGCTGATAGAATGAAACCATCATAAGGTGAAGATTTACACTAAGCCCATTCATAGCGACAACCTCCTCCTTATTTGCTCCTACTAATCGAGCAAATGGCTCGGATAATATTTTATGATATGATACCCACGGATTTTTGGCTTCAAAGTGACCTTCAACACCATATTTTGCCCAGTCATCTAACTCCTGCTGAATATATTCTCGTGTGCTTTTTGGCTGTAAACCTAAAGAATTACCAGTAAAATAAAGTGCATCCTTCCCATTAATTTTAGGAAGGTAAAAACGTTGTCTGTAGGCTGACAGCTCATCTTGCTGGTCAGAATCTTGAGCAAATTCTAAAGTGTTTTGCATGATGTTAAATTAGAGGGCTAAGATACCAAAAGCCAATGGGATTATAAAAAGAAGTAAATACATTATTAGACTAACTCCTTCTAACCAAAAAGAGAAGAAGAAATTATTCTTTTCTTGAGAGGATTTAATTATTAAAATACCGCTTATCAAGGAAGTAAGCATAAGTGCTAATAATAGCTGCCACGAAAAATCACCAACAAAAAAGTGAAATATAGAAACCAGTTCGAAGAAAGCAAGACAATAGAGTGCTATCATTTTTGCTTTTTGCTTACCAAAAATTTGAGGAATCGTTTTCAATGACAAATCATCATATTTTAAATCTCTAATATCGAAGGGTATTGTTATCGCCAAAACAAAACTAAATCTACTGATAAAAAGCAATAGGGTGTCAAGACTATAAAATGATTCATTTTCAAGAGTAACAACTGTAACGCTAACTATAGACCAAACTAATGCGATAAGAAATATTTTAGCTCTTGGCAGTTCTCTCAAGGAAATCTTTTGACCTCCTAAAGGAATTATTTTGATTGGATAAGACAAGCTGATGATTGAGGCAGGTATCAAAAAATAAAATGTCGAAAATGATAAACTCAAGGCATAATAAATGGACAGAAATAAGCTAATTATAGTGATTAAAATTATAACTAGTCGATTCTTATTGAGCCAGTCTAGATGTGCTGATTGTTCTTTATTTGGACTAAACCTTACCATACGTTGAAAATTATATGCAAACAAAGTGGAGAAGAATACAAATGGAAATAGATGTGATGAATCGACACCAATAATTATACTAGTACTTTGACAAAGTGCTAGTACACAAAATGATACAAAGACATTACTATAAATAAAAAATTGACCTAATTTTTTCAGTAAATCCACTATTCAAAAATATAGAATATTAGTTCATCAAATTACAACTTCATTTCATATTTTTGTACTCTAAATAATTTAATAATATGAATCAGTTCTCAGAACGCCATATCGGCCCAAGACCAAGCGACCAAGAAAATATGCTTAACAAGATTGGAGTTTCTAATATGAGTGAGCTTATTGACCTTGCTATTCCTCAGGCTATCCGTCTATCAAAGAAAATGGATTTACCTAAAGCTCTTAACGAATCTGAGTTACTTGAACATATGAAAATGTTAGGTAAAAAAAATAAAAATTATAGGTCTTACATTGGCTTAGGCTATTACAATACTAATCTTCCTGGCGTTATACAAAGAAATATATTAGAAAATCCGGGTTGGTATACGGCTTACACGCCATATCAAGCTGAAATTGCACAAGGTAGACTTGAGGCTTTATTGAATTACCAAACAATGGTAA
>CEQX01033809.1_pt1 | contig 33075 bp, 19 predicted proteins | sample 356261 | NCBI WGS metagenome assembly CEQX01 (sample SAMEA2621076, study PRJEB7988) | marine metagenome | isolation source: saline water (ENVO:00002010), including | reverse complement strand
ATGATTGGTTTCCAATCAGAAGTCGTTGGATATGAAGGCAAGAATCGGTGGCTAGAGATGTACAGTGGTTCTGAGATTGCTCCAGGATTTTTTGCTTGGGTAATTCCGTCAGGAAACGATACTCATCGTATTGGATTGTGGTCTAAAGCAGATATGCTGGATGGCAAAAGTATTCTAGACTGCTACAATGATTTACTTAATCATCCTCTATGGAAAGAACGATTTGAAAACATACAGGAAACAGCAAGATATTGCGGTCCTGTTCCATCTGGAATGATACGCCGCCCCTACAAAAATCGAGTCATGGTACTCGGAGATGCAGCAGGTATGGCGAAACCAACGACTGGAGGAGGTCTTGGGCCTGGGTTTAAGCAAATATCATCAATTGTAGACAATCTCGTAGTCGCCATAAATAACAATAAACTCACTGAAAAAGATTTGAAGTCCATTACAAAACACTCATGGCCTAAAATGAAAAAAGAACAGGACAGAGCAAGGGCATTACGTGATTTACTCGTATCGACACGGACCGATGAAGAACTTGACCAACATTTCGCTAATTTTGCTAAACCCGAAATCATTGCATTAATCAACTCAATTGGTGACATCGAAAAGCCAGTCCCACTAGGAATGGCACTTTTACGAAAAGTACCTGCATTCAGAAAGTTAGCTTTTCAAGCAGGAATAAAATTGCTGTTTACTTGAGGTGACATCGATGGGAAAATGGAATATAATTCACAAAGTTCGATATCCGCCATTTGACCATCAACGTTGGAAAGCCGAATCCGTACCTATTGTTGAAGATAAGATAGGCATGGACCTAACAACCGAACAGATCAAACAAAAGTTTCCTCCATTCCGAATTAAGAGTGAGGAGGGATGGTTGCTTGAACGAACAATTGTTTCGGAAAAAGGAGTAGAATGGAATGGAAAATCATCAACTTCAGTAGATAATTCAAAATTCGTAAATCTTGTAAATCAACAACGAAGTGGGTGGTATATCATACCCAACAACCTACACTCAGTAGCAAGAAGATTGATTCATTTCGCAGTAATTTTACTCCTCATAACCCTCACTTATCTTTTCGTAGAACCCATTTTAAGTGCATTGGGAATTCCGAGTTTAGGAACCCAAAGTATTCGGTTGGGCCTGTTGGATTACCCTATCTTGACAGTCGTTGTCGTACCTTTCCTGCTCATGCCATTGCTGTTACGGATGGTTGCAAACTTTCTAGATCTCAAAAAGCAACAAGATTATTTTAAAAATCCAGCAAAGTCTCCAATTCTTGAACTCGAAAAAGGGATACAGAGTGGACAATCGCTCAGGGGTAAATGCATCATCCCTGAACGACGCCCTGATTGGAAATCAATTTCGATCCATTGGCACGTAGGTACGCTACCACCTTCCCGAATAGCACTGGTCGAATTGTCTGGGAGGAAACTGAACCATCAGCCACCTGTTGGACTTTCAACTCCACTGCCTCATCATTGGGAGGAAGGTCTTGATGATGGTACCGCTGGAGGTGAAGATGCCCCAATGGAACGACAAGACATACCTGGAGGCGTATTCCTTCGACCGATGAGATTTTCAGAAGAAGGTGTGGGTCAAATACTTGATGAGAATGGAAAATTCGAACTTCCTCCTCCAGAAAATAACTGGCCTGGTTCAGTCAATTCTGAATTACTCAGAGTTCATTGGGAAGTTGTCATCAAAATAAAAAGGAAAAAAAATATGCCACTGCTATGGGTTATGCCAATTCGAGTGAATTTTCCAGAATCATTTGTCGAATTAGAAAATCTAAATGTTAACGATTCAAGGACTGAGCATTTTTACATCGGCAAGCGTTAAGTTCAATTCCTACGGATTGATGTACCATCATGGGCAAAAGCGCCGTATCTGCTGTTCTTCTTTCTTTGCTGATGTTGTCGGGTTGCTTTGGTACAGATCCAGTAAAAGAAGAACAAGAAACAGTAGAAGCAGAATCATATACTCTCAATGCTAGCTGGGACACCATTAATCCAAGTGGGGAAGTTGATCAAATTATAGAACTGAAACTTCTTCTGAATTCCACTGGACAAGGAACCTATGATGCTGTTTTGAATACATATCATGAAGACAACCAGCCAGGTGGTCTGGATGTAATTATGAATGAAAAAGATTCATTCATCTCAATTATTCTCCAGCCTTCGAAACATGGTATCTTCACCATTGATGTTGAATTAACGTTGTCAACTGGCGCTGCATATGTGTATTCAAACACATTAACGATTTTAGTTCCTGATGAAGGAGTCACCTCGTTGATAATCCCGCAATACATTGTTGTAGAATCCCCAATTGTCCAAATTCAAGGCCAGGTATTACATCAAGATGTTTTCACCTGTTCTTTAATCATGGAAATACCAGATCAGTCATCGACCCTCGATTCAATTTCTATTCAAGTTCAAGCCGATGGTTCATTTACTCATCTATTGACCGGTTTAGATGAAAGAGAAGAGAGTTTTATCATATCCAGTATGGCAATGTGTGGTGAATATACTCAAACTGTCTCTTATAGTAATACTTCTGTAATGATTATTGAAAACAATGATATTGATGGTGATGGAATCCTTGACGAAATAGACCTCTGCCCCGATGGCATTGGTGAAAGTGATGGTTGGGCCTCAAGTTCTTCGAGCGATGTTGATCAGGATGGATGTCGAGATTATGATGAAGATGAAGATGATGACAACGATGGTATTTTCGACATCAATGATTCATGTGTTTCAACAATTGGATGGTTGAGCAATCAAGAAAACGACCGTGACCAAGATGGATGCATGGATGATGGTATTGATGCTGATGATGACGGTGATGGAATTCTTGACGAAATGGATTCCTGTAACGATGGAGAAATTAACTGGCCAGCTAATCTTTACTTAGACTGGGATCAAGATGGTTGTCATGATCTTTTAGAAGACTCCGATGATGATAATGATGGTGAAAATGATTCTTCAGATTTATGTCCGAAAGGGAGAACAAACTGGATTCTTCAACGAAATTCAAACACTGATTTTGACATGGATGGTTGTTTTGATTCCACGGAAGATGACGATGATGATAATGATGCTGTTAACGATTTTAATGCAACAGGATCCATCTTAGACCAATGCCCATACACGCCTTTAGGTGCCTCAGATGTTGATGAATACGGCTGCGCAGCCATTGAAAGAGACACTGATTCAGATGGCATAAATGATCTTCTTGACCAATGTGAAGGAACACCGACTGGATTAACTGTCAATGCGGCAGGTTGTGCTGATTTAGATGGAGATGGTGTGTTTGCAAATGTCGATATTTGTGCAGATAGCCCAACACGATGGACGATTGACAGCCAAGGTTGTGCAATCAATCAGAGATCTGTTCCTTGGACATCAGGGACTACAGTGAATGGACCAATGGATATCGTTCCAACATTCACAGTCCCAACACTTGACGGTACATTCACATTCCAAAACAAGTGGACTGGTGATGATGTTTATCTTTTCATGTTCAAATATACAGACTCAAGTGGTAATTCTAATTCAGGTACATGGGCAACAAATCCAGGTACATTCATCCGAAATCTACCTTCCAATACTCATCTCTTCTATGGTTCATTTGATTCCACATATCATAATGACATAACATCGAGAAAGAGTGATGTTGAAGCACGATTAAACCCCAGTGAAGAAGAAGAATGGTCAGGGAGGATCCATTACATTGACATGGATGCAAGTAACATCCAAGGAGGACTGGGGCAAATGATTTCAAACACAAATAGCCCATTCTTTATGGGAATTGATCGATTTCAGAGAGCAAGAGAATCAGGTTCAATCTATGCATGGGTTACTCAAACAAATGATCCTAACCATTATGCATACGAGCCACATCAATGGAATGCAGAGTTTGAACCAGAAATCCGAATGCAGGATAGTGGCATTGATGTCGTAAGCCTGTATGATTTTGAACGTCATTCGGGAGGTTGGGGCGCGAATCATAATTCATACCGAAATGCTACGTTCAGTATGCCTCAAAATATGTCATCCTATGACACACTCGAAGTTTTTCATGAGCATGCTTGTGATGATCGAAGTAATCGATTCCAGAATAGTGACGGAACTTATGGTGGATGTCATGAATGGGATTATCTCGCTCACCTCTACATCTGTGATTCAAATAATTCATCCGTATGTGGGACAGAATTCATGCGGTGGATTACAACATATGGTCGTGAAGGTCGTTGGCTTACAGATATTAGTCCATATCTATTCATGCTTGAAGATGATGAAACACGTAGATTTCGGTATAAGGGAGCAAATAAAGGTGATATGACCATTAAGTTTCTTTTCTCTAATTGGGGGAGTGGAGAACGCCCACATGATGCAACATTTGCATTTACAGGTGGTCAATTTGATGGAAGTTATAACAACGAAAGTCGATACACAAGAAATCTAAATTTCACAGTCCCAAGTGAGACGACAAGAGTCGAAATAGTTGCAACAATAACTGGCCATGGATTCCAAAAAGACGATGCAAATTGTGCTGAATTCTGCGATCATGAGCATCACTACTACATCGATAATCATCATACTTACGAATGGCATCCAATTGTAGGGTCTAACACAGGTTGTGAAAATGAAATTTCCAATGGAGTTGTTGCGAACCAGTTTGGTTCATGGCCATATGGTCGTGCGGGATGGTGTGCAGGCCAAGATGTCAAGCAATGGACTTACGACATCTCATCATGGGTCGATTTCAATGGACAAATCAACGAACTCACTTATCGAGGTCTTTTCAACGGGCAAGAGTATAATCCAACTGGAGAATCAAGCTCAGGTGGACGAAACATCGTTGCTGAAATTTGGGTTGTATTCTATACCAATTCTACAATTTGACTTGGTGGCAAACAATTTGCCTCAGGTAATGAGTTTGTGGTATCTGGAGTTTCCAGATGGTCATAATCACTATTACGCCTTTGCGGTGAGAATCCAGAACGAAGGATTGAAGTTTGTAATTCCTGCTCAGATGCACTAAATTTGGTCGTACCTGAAGCCGATACAACATTCTCTTCCATCATAGTTGAACCTGCATCGTCTGCTCCTCCAAGGAGAGCCATCTGAGCGACACCCATTCCCATCGTTGGCCATGAAGCTTGAATGTGAGGTACATTATCAAGAAATAAGCGAGAAATTGCAACGTGGCGGAGATATTCACTTGCTCCCGCACCGAGTTCAAATCTATTCGCACCTTTGTTTCTTTTTCCGAATGTGTTTGATTCAAGTTGAACGGGCCATGCAATAAATGAAGTGAAACCAACATGACCTAATGATAATACTCGTTCTTGTTGCTGACGAATTCGATTGAGATGCTCAATACGATTTGAATTGGTTTCTCCAAATCCTATGACATTTGTTGCACTTGTTGTTAAGCCCAAAGATTGAGCTTCTTCCATAACACGAAGCCAATTATCGGGATGCCCTTTCTTAGGAGATACATCTTTACGCACTGTTTCGACAAGCATTTCTGCTCCTCCCCCAGGTAAGCCATGCATACCTGCTTCTTTGAATCGAGTGAGAACTTCGAGCGTCGTGCTTTGCGTAACTTCTGCAATACCCTCTAATTCAATCGGTGAAAAACAGTCCAGGTCAATTGTTGGATGATGAATTCTTAATTCATTGATCAAGCCGATGTACCATTCAATATCGAGGGCAGGATTTACGCCCCCTTGCATCAGAATTCTTGAACCTCCAATGGCTTCTAATTCGACAATACGTTGACGAATTTCATCATAAGTCTGAGTGTATGTCTCATCATGACCAGGAGGGCGATAAAATGAACAAAATTGACAATTGATTGTACACACATTCGTGTAGTTAATGTTACGATCAACAAGATATGTCACTTTATTTGTAGGATTATGCAATTTTCTTCTATGATGAGCGGCATCCATTAATTGATGCAAAGGAGCAGAATCATACAATATGAGGCATTCCTCACTTGTAAGACGATAAATATCGTCGCTAGAATTGATTTTTTCAAGAATAGTTGACCAGCCCATAGGCCCACCTCTATACTGTTCCCATAATTCCTTCAATATCAGCAATTGTTTTTGGACAGCGATTTGTGAGTACGTCTGGCTCACTATCGGTTACAAGAACATCATCTTCAATACGAATCCCAATGTTTGCATATCGTTCTGGACACTCGACATCAGGCCTCCATGCCCCAAAATACAATCCAGGTTCAACTGTCAATACCATACCAGCTTCAAGCAATCGTGGTGTTCCATCTGGTTTGTAGACACCAACATCGTGTACATCTAAACCTAGCCAATGGCCTGTATTATGCATATACCAATGTTTTAATTGACCAGATTCCAAATCCAATGCCTCATCTAATGTTTGATCGATTACTCCCAAACGAATAAGACCCTCAGCGAGAACTGTACGTGCAACTTCGTGAGGTTGGTTGTAAGGATTTCCTACACGACATGCGGCAATGGCTTGTTCTTGCGCTTCAAGTACAATCTCATAAATCTCTTTTTGAGCATCACTAAACTTACCATTGATTGGCCAAGAGCGAGTTATGTCAGCTGCATAGCCTTTGTATTCGGCTCCAGCATCAATAAGAATAATCTCGTCACCTTTACAAGTTGATTCGTTGACTGTATAATGAAGAATTGTTGCATTTTCACCACAACCAACAATTGATGGATATGCCCAGCCACTAGTGCCACCATAAACGAAAAAGCCCTCAATAATCGCCTGTACTTGATATTCAGTGATACCATCTTTACTCGCTTTCATCGCTAATTCATGGGCAACCGAAGAAACCTCTGCTGCATAACGCATCAATTCAATTTCTTCTGGAGATTTACGTAGACGCATCTCAGCGATTCTTCGGCTCGGATCCTCCATTGAGACTGGTCCAGAACCGAAGTGTTGACGTTTGCGATCTCTTCGTTCAATAGCAGAGCGAACGATGGAGTCAATACCATCACTGATACCTGTTCGAACATGTACCGTAGATGATTTCGAGAGATATCCATCGAGATGTTTTTCCAAATCATGGATTGAACTAGCTTCGTCAACAGACCACTCACTGAGTGCCCCTTCAGCACCTGGACGTCGCCCCTCCCAAATCTCCTTCAACGTGTCTTTTGGTTGAACGAATATATGTGAAATCCATTTAGATTCATGATAGTGAAAGACAAGAGCAGATTCAGGATCCGTCCATCCAACAAGATAGAGCATATCACTCGATGTTCTGTACGGATATGTCACATCATTACTGCGAACGGCTTCAGGAGGCGTAGTAATAATCACTAAATCAGAAGGTGTTAATTGAGACAGGAAACGTTGCTGACGTTCGTTGTAAATTGATTTAGGGATGTTCAATGGTTCATTTGGAAGACTTTCCATAGCATCGTTAAACATAGACTCACCAGTTATCGCTACAATTCACAGTTTTTTAATGAATGGTTAATCATCGGATACTTTAGCATCTGACCAACGAACAAAATCCGATTCTTTTGTTGCTAATACTTTTCGACGAATGAGGATGATAAAGGATAAAATGAGTAGAAGTAAAATCAAACTCCACATTGTAATTGATTGAAGCGGGGAATCGACTTGAGCCTCCTGTTCTTCAACAGTGAAACTTATTGATGAGGTTGCACCATTATTATCTGTCAAGGTAAGGGTAATCTGTTCCCATTCATCGGCCTGGATATCAGAAGATAAGAGGTAAGATCTGCCACTTAGGAGTGATTTACCATCAACAAACCAATTGTACTCTAACGAGTCAATATCATTGATAGTGTCTGTTGTAAGATTTGCTGAGAAGCACCATTCATCAGATGATTTTACAGTAATCGTCTGATTATTTGATATTTTAAAACCATCAAACCTCAGATCTAATTCTGGTTCAACATTGACAACACTCACATTATGTTGAACATTTACAAAGTTGCCACCCATATCTCGGATAAGACCAATTATTTGGTAGACACCTTGCTCATCTGCAGTAAACGATAACCTGTTATCTTCCAATATTTCTGAAGAGGAAACTGCCCTTAGTTCACCATCTGGCTCTATAATGGTCCATGTAATTGTATACACTGAACCCTGATATCCATCATCAACATCGAGGTCAACAGTTATTGTCTCAGATTCCTGAATCTCAGAAATTGAAGAAATTGTCACATTAGGAGAATTACGATCAACCACAAAATATTGTGTGAGAGAATTTGATTCCTTCAAGTTCATCGTTTGGACATAAAAATCAATCAAATACAGCCCATCTGGAAGGTTTATTGAAAGTGTTTCCAAGGTGATGGCCAGATTACCGTCTTCAAGTTCGTGAACCACTGTTACGGGAGTATAATTATCCGTGCAAATTCCAAATGGAGCAGGACAAACTGAAAGAGACGTAAGTATATGTTGAGTACCACTTATCGCCTCAGGAGAAAGAACGGCCGGGGGTAATAGAACGTCGTATTGTAAAGTTGTATCAATCGTAGTAAGAATAATCTGTGACATTTGGTCAGATACTGATTCATACATCAATACCGGCCTGTGGTTTGTCGTGCCAAGGTAGATAGTTAAGCCAAAGGAATCTAAATCAGTTTGTTCTAATAGAGAGATTCTTACGAGGCAAGTACAACTTTCAGAGGTATGATTGAATTCATGATTCCAAACCCAGTATGTAACACCAAGTTCAGATTCGTAAGGTGTAACAGATAAGAGAGAAGAACTTGAATTGAGAAGTTCATACTGTGCATCAGCCGTCACATTCCAAAGTGAAATTTCAACCGAGACAAGTGGTACAGTAGATGAACCACTAACATTTATCACATCGAGAAAATGAATTCCGTTTTCCTGATCAAACTCAATTGATGGAGAGGCATTAGTTTCAGCACTTGAAGAATTCAAAACGAATGGAGAGAACATAAGCATTGAAAGAATGCTTACCAAACCAATTGATATTGAATTCGCTCTAAACATAAGGCACTAGCTCTCGAATGGATCGCACAGTTCACCTTGTCCAGGGAAACTAATTGGATTTCGTGGGTTTGTATCCCATTTGAATTCACAATAGTTAGTGTGCCCATCTCCGTCACTATCCACAAGCCTATCGGCAGGATCATACGGATCGAATTCAAAGTGATATTCCCATCCAGTAGCCATACCATCATCGTCATGATCCATGTAGTAGACCTCAGGACCATCTTCCCAAGCATCCCCATCTGTATCATTTGTAACTGGATTTGTACCATTCTCAAATTCTTCAAAATTTGTGTAATTTTCTAAATTGTTGTAGAATTTCAGACCATCAGGTGTATCAGGATCGATATTGCATTCTGCATTTGTTGTGTCATTGTATCCCGGGCAATATTTCTTTATCAATCCAGTACGATTAAGTCCGTCTGAATCAGGGTCTTCTTCGCCATCATTGATGCCGTCTAAATCACTGTCAGCCATGGATGGATCCATCACACCACGAGCGCCATAGGCATTGATTGTAGAATTATCAACAAGGTTGTTGTTTATGGCCTCGTATGAATAGCGGACTTCCCATCCATCAGGGAGTTTATCGCCGTCAGTATCATCATCGACTGGATTCGTATTCCAGTTTGTAGGTGCTTCTGCTCCATTGGCCAGGGTATCATTGTCGACGTCATAGGTATCGTCTTTCAAAGAGTTCAGTGAAGGATCTAATGCCCAACGACCCTTGCAACCATCACAAAGCGTGTTTCCAGGAAGGTCGAAACCTGAAAGATTCATTTCAGAGACTTCGTATTTCTTTTGCAGTTCAAATCCACCAAGCCAGTTAATCCAAACATAGCCTCCTGGTTCCATTTGACATCCATTTGTAGTTGTTTCAGTACACCCTGGTCGATCCCAGTTTGAAACTGCAACCCAAAGGGAATGGGAGTTTGTATTATCCTCTGTTGATTTAACCTGCATTTCCCAACCATCGAGCATACCGTCTGCATCAGTATCGTTGATCAGTGGATTTGTTTCATATTGGAACGGACGAGGAATGAAGAGAATTTCATTTCCATCAATAAGTCCATCACCATCAGTATCAGAATTGTTTGCATGTGTTACGAAGTTGTCTGCACCAGCAATGACTTCTTCACCATCTTCTAGTCCATCATTATCGGTATCAAACATACATGCCGATGTGAAATACTGTTCTCCATTGAAAATGTATCCGAGTTTGGTTTCTTGTTGATCACTTTCACCGTCGCTGTCAGTGTCATCATTCGATGCATTCGATCCCTGCCCATCGCAGGTTGAAGAAAATTCGAGATAATCAGAAAGGCCATCACCATCAGTATCTGGCAACCCTGGGTCTGAGACAACCCATGTTAATTGGACACCACGATTGACGACAAGAATTTCCCATCCACCTACTTCTATTCCATCGAGTAAACCGTCAAGGTCAGTATCGCCGTGAGTAGGGTCTGTCGAACGACCTACAACATTTCCTTGGTCATCGAGTCGTGCTTCATACTCCATGAGGTTTGTAAATCGCTCTGATTCTTCGACGAGGTTCATCCAAACGAACAATCGTGATTCCACTTGATCACCTGGTGCTACATTGATTGAGTAAACATAACCATCAACTGGTGCAACGAGGTAAACAGGCTGCTTATTACCGCCACCCATTGTGAATTGACCGCGAGCAATGGTTGTGTTACTTGTTACGTAATCGCCCTTCTCGACATAGAGTTCCACGACAGTCGTTGTCAGTTCCAATTCCTCGAACATGACATCGCCATCGCCATCAGAATCCCATCCATCAAAATCAATGTCGTCATTGGCATTGCTAGCATTTCTTGGATTTAACGGATATTCAAGAGTAGTGCGATTGTATTGGTTTGCCTCCCAACCATCTGGCATCTTATCGCCATCTGTATCTTGGCTCCATGGTGATGTGAAGGACGGCAATCCGTTTGTGAGTCCAAACTTGTTAGAAACTTGATATTCCTCAAGATTGTTTAATCCATCTTCGTCCCAGTCGTTGTATCCGTCAGATGAATTGAAAGGATTGAGTTGTTTGTTTGCTTCTTGAGTAGGATGGTCTTGCTTGAAAGAGAAACAGTATTCAAATCCATCAGGCATACCATCGCCATCAGTATCCCAATCACTGGGCCCGTTTAGGAGACCATCGCCATCGAGATCGGATAAGAACCATGCAGCGCTTACTTCAGAAGCGAATGGTGCGCTACGTGGAGTTCTTTGGGACAGAGGGGTGCTTTCAGGTTCACCACAATCAGATCCAAGTTCGAAATCAAGTACAACTGCTCCAGAGTTGACTTCTAGAATATCTGGAAGCATATCGCCATCCGAATCTGAGGACGTAGGATTAGTGCCATAGGCTTCTTCTTGGAAATTTAGAAGTCCATCATCATCATAGTCAAGAACCTGGTCGCAGGAGTGCTTACCCAGAGGGTTTTCAAGTTCATCCCATGTTGGAGCGCCTTCAAATTCTTCAAGCATGGATGAGAGAGTCTCTTCCAATGCAAGATTTAACAGTGTACAATCCCAGTTACCAGAGAGTGGATTGAAGAGGTAAATTGTTCCATCTGGAGAAGATACGTTCATTCCGTACATTGATTCCCATCGGTCATTAAGACCGTCGTTATCGGTGTCTGCTCTTTGTGGATCGGTACCAAGTTCAGCTTCTTGTTCGTTTGTCAATCCATCTCGATCAGGGTCGCCGTATTTCCCTTGCTCTGGATCAGGCCATGAGTCACTTTCATTGGAAATTTCAGCATCATCAGCGGTTGAGGTAGTACCAGATTCATCTTCAAAATCTTCTGATTCTCCATTATCGAGTGGATTCAAACCATGTTCAACTTCCCATCCATCGCTCATGCCATCTTTATCGGTATCTGGATCATCTTTGTCGGTACCATATTGTGATTCTTCAAGTACATCAGGGAGTCCATCCCCATCACTGTCCGTAGCCTCTCCAGAAGTCACTTCATCTCCGAAGAGATCTTCTTCGGCTGCACTATCGAAATCCCCAACTCCATCAGAGGTCTGATAAAAGCCACTCACTCCTACGAAAAGGGCTCCGAATATTAGTGTTGAAATGATTGCAGCATACGCCATTTGATTGTGATTTAGTGTCATTGGATATAGCCTCCGCGTCTTGACTATTTATCCGAGCCCTTGATTCGGTTATGAACCTTGACCTTAGTTGCTCGATATCAAGCGAATAGAACTAAACTTGTACTTTGTATTCTAACAATGAAGAAATCGATACCTGTAGGAGTTCATCTTCCTGCCCAATAATCAACTTGAATTTCCTACCATGTGCACGTTCCCAAATGCTCGTAATTAATCCGATAGAGAAAGGCGCGAGAGGGCTTCTAGGTATCTGCAAAATTGTATCATAAGAGTGTACGTCGTAAGACACCAAGGCCACATGACCCCAACCCTGTTCCAATAAATAGACACGAAAATAAGCATTCCAACTTTCTGGACTAGTAATGTAAACAGAACGCTCTGATAGCGAGAATAATTCACCAATTGAGGTAATAATTAACGCTAAAATTGAGCATTCTGAAGAAGACCAAAGACTAGGGCATTCTATCCAATTATTCTGACTCATATCAGGTGCATACGGCAAGCAGGTGGAAACAAACCGTTCAAGAAGAGAAGCAGGTAACAACATGTAGCGTTCCCCATCAATTTCAATATGTCCGCTTTCCTTCGATATTAGTTGATTGGAGAAGGGTATCATGTTACTTTCAAGAGTAGGTCCTATTTTGTCTGACCAAGGAAAGGGGCTAATAGGACTAGGAGGAGGTAATTGGGTGTTCTTTTCAAGTGAAAGTTGAACAACTCGAGGCGTTGGTTCATTCCATCGAATTTTGTATCTTGTCTGATGGAAAACCTCCAAGGCATATGATGCTAATCCAACCGAAAAAAGAGGATGCGCACCATTTACGATTTCCTTTTTTGACAAATCTATCCTACCACTCCCAAAAAAATGACTCAAATTAGCCAAATTCGTATTGAAATTTTTCTTCTTAAAGAATCGAGTAGGTGATGCCAGACGTTGGTGAAATTCATGATCATCAACTACAGAATTAATGAAGGTACGGCTCAAAGGGTGAGTAAAAAGTCCTTCAAAACAACGCCACCATTGACTGAACTCATGTTGTTTCCACAACATGTAACAATTGTGATTAGAATCTACAATAAACCCATCACGATTCGTTAATGATTCATGAGATAGTTGATTCTTAGGTAACATACCCTACATTCCTTCATATGCAAGAGAATCCTCAGAATCAAAACAATACTGTACATGTTGGAATTCTGATTTTAGATGAGAAACATCGTGCTTTACAGTAGCTGCATCCTCTTGCTTGAGCAATACACGAGAATAAAATGAAGCTACTTCTTCCATTTCTCTTGGACCCATTCCTACTCTTGTAAGTTCTTGAACACCAAGTCTGAGACCAGATGGCGTCATTGCTTTTGTATCACCTGGAAGCATATTCATGTTTGTAATTATTCCCGCTTTTTCCAATAATACTGCTGCGGATGCCCCTGCTCCTGAATCAATTTCACCGTGTCGAGTAAGTACTTGATGAGAGGCAGTGTAACCACGAGATTCTGCTAGGACGTCAAAACCTTCTGCTGCAAGGGCTTGTGCAAATGCTTGGGCATTTTTCACAATATCTTGTGCATAGCTTGTTCCAAATGCTTCAAATTCTGCTAATGCAACAACCTTTCCAGCAACATGATGGAGATGATATGACGAACAGACTCCTGGGAACATTGCATTGTTGAGTTTTCTCTGGAAAGTTGTATCTTCATTTGAGGACAATAAGAATCCTCCTTGGGGACCTGGGAACGTTTTGTGAGAGGAACCAGTCATAATATCCGCACCTTCCCTTAGAGGATCTTGAAACACTCCCCCCGCAATCAAACCGAGAACATGTGCTCCGTCATACATGACAGTAGAACCAACTTCATGGGCTGCTTCGGCTAATTCTTTGAGAGGCGTTGGGAAGAGAAAAACAGATTGTCCAACGAGGGTGATTTTTGGTTTAAGTTCACGAATCAGAGCGCACGACCCATCGATGTCTGGTTCCATACGTGATTCATCCCAAGGATACGTTGAGACATTTAGATCACGCAACCCTACTGCACCCATTCGAGCGTGAGATATATGGCCACCGTCAGCCGTCGAAACAGCAGTTATGGAGTCTCCAGGTTTGGCAAGTGCTTTCAATGCACCTATGTTAGAAACCGTCCCTGAAGTTGATTGAATGTTCGCAAATGGGGCATTGAAGACTTTCTTAGCCAAATCAATGCCAAGACTTTCGATGGTGTCAAAATCTTCACAACCTTGGTAATATCTTTTGCCAGGTAAACCCTCTGCATAACGACCATGTAGATCGGAATTAATTGCACGCTTTACGTTCGGTGAAATAATGTTTTCAGATGCGATCATACCAAGGCCATGACCATAGAGACGAGCACTGTTCGATGTCGCCTTTAAAACGCGGTTTACTGAATCCCTAGGTGAACCATTGTCCATGCTTAACCCAGTCAGACAAGGTTCATGAATACTATCAATCAACGGTTAGACTCAACGTCGCTGACCAGGTCGGCTTGGACCTACTCTGGCTGACCGTTCGCTGGTTCTAGTGTTCCGAGGGACATGCCTATCTTTGAAATCATGCGAACCAACTGGATTCAAACTGGGTTTGCTTGAGGGACGGCCTTTTCGGAACCCTGTTGTTTTGTTCAAAATCATTGTTTGACGACCTCTGTATGCTACAGGACCAATCAACTGTTCAAGGATCGGAACATCTGACGAATCTTCTTTTGGCCTTTTGCGCCACCAACCTTTGGTCAGAGGTTTTAATTTAGCAGGTTTATTTTTACCGATAGTCAAAGCATTTCGCTTCAATCGTGAGCGGATTGTCTTATCAGCGTCTTTAGGAAGTCTATGAGTCAACCATCCAGGCATTCCTACGTCCAAGACCACACCGTTAACTGAAACGAGAATACCAGATAGTAGCAGATGAGTACCTATTGGAATATTCTCACTGTTGGGATTTACCTTAAATCGCTTCATCATACGTGCATAGTCGACAAGAGATCGTTGATCTCGATGTTTTATCTGACGACTTTGTTGTCGACGGAATCTTGCGAAAGCAAACTGAAGCATGAATAATACTACACCTGTTACAATTCCTTGAATTTGACCTGAATATCCAGACATCGCTATCGCAGCAACAATGAACATTGGAGGGAGGAGAACATATTGGATAATGTAATGGAAAATTGAGGGAGAATAGCGAGGAGTCATGTTCCGTCGCACAGATTCATGTGCGCATATCATGATGTTTGCATTGATAGCTTCATCCATACCACCCTTGATCCCCAATCCAGCAACTGCGTTCACAGGTGCCTCATCAAGCCATCTTCGAACATTCTTACCCTTCTCTACTGCAAGAGATACTTCGATGTGTTCAACATCAGCCTCGTTTCCTAAAAGAACAGACAGAGCAATGACTCGAGGGTCATTTACATCACTTTCTTTGAGTTCTTGATAAATTGTCATCGCTTGGTGCCAATTCCCTTTATCGATTAAGCATAGGGCAACTGCTATTCTAGGCCTAACGCCAAGTGGGTCGAATTTCACAGTTTCTAGCGCTAGTTGCAATGCCTCATCATGGCGTCTCTGCATACGTAATGAAGCTACAGAGGATAATTTTCCAACCATCGAAAGTCGGTCGGAGTGTTTGATGGAATCTTCAGAATGCATAGGAGTCCAGTAGCGTAACATTCGCATTTTCTCATTGAGATGATCGATGGTGGAATTATTTTCCCAATCCCAAATATCATCTTCATCAACCGAACCATTCCAAGGGTCCATCCATTCAGTGATGAATGCTAAAATTTCAGGTTCATCATATCCCTCAGGCTGCTGTAGACCACGTAAAGCCTCACGGGCCGCGTCGAGTCTTCGAGTTGCGAGATATCCAGTCGCAGTGATCATACGAGCCTCATCGTCATCACCGCCGGCTTGAGCGAGTACCTTTCGCGATTCTTCGATGGCTTTTGGCCAAAGACCACGTATCGCACATTCCCACATCTTAGCACGTGCTTTTTCATGACGAACAAGGGCTACGTCACCTTCAATCAATTGCATTTGGAAGCGAATAAGAGCATCCAAATCTTCTTGGAGTGCGGCTTCATCAACGAAATCCCTCATCCAATCACCATCAGCCAACATAACTGCACCTTCACGTCTTTCTTCAGGATCGAGATCGAATTTTAATTGACGGAGAGGTCCGAAGCGGGCTATAGAAAGAAGCCAAGTAAACAAGAAAATTGCTTGACCAACAGCAATGAACATCCAAGTGGTTAGAAGACGCATACTTTCGTCAAACCCATTGTCTTCTAGATCTTGAGTAAAGGGCATCAAATCGCCAAATTCTTTGTAACAAACCAGAACAAGAAGCAAAACAGTATATCCTGAAAATCCAGCAAATGCAAAGGCGAGTTGCCTTCCTTGAGCAGATTCTTCTGTACGAATCTCTCGAGGAGTATCTAACGTAACTCCAAACATTCCACCGAAGGTTTGACCACCCAAAATCAGGTTTCGAGTCAATTCAAAAATAAACGCTAAACCGACAATTGCAATGTTGAGGGAGAGATAAAGAGACAAAAATTGAGGTGCAGATTTGATGAATTCCCAATGAAACAAAATATCTGATATAAGGTCAATACGCTCATAAATTGAATGGCCGATAATGCCTCCAAAATTGAGGACTTCTTCGGTGTTACTCGGTTCATTTACCAGAATATGGAACACCGTAACAATACCATTCAATGCCGTTATAGGCATTGTGATGAGGAAAATAACAAGAAGTAACGAGAAGAGTCTGTTAACGAACGATGGTCGATCAGGATCGATAGGATTACGTCGTCCTCTGGCAGTTCTCCACTTGTTCAGTAGAAGCATATTCCAAGATGCACCCATAATTCTACCATAGGCAAGAATAGTTGGTGCCATGAATACAAGCATAGCTGCAGCAAGCCAAACGGGTGTTATTTTGCCATCATTGAGATTCATTCCGTAAATAACGGTTGCAACTGTGGATGAAATCAAGACTGCGAGCGTGATGATTCTACGAAGACCTGTACGAATCGTGTGCCTACCAACTCTAAGTTTGCTCTTACCAACAAGTTGAGCGTTGAGTGTTTCCCATGGAGAAATTAGAACTGGAATGAGAATAAACAAACCAATGAGCCATAAATTCAGGTCAAAATAAATTTCAGCATCGAAGAGTAATTCTCCAATCAAGACAAGGACACCCATCATACCCATCATGTACAACCCTACACCAAACGCAACACGACCTTGCTGAAGAAGTTCTTTCGCCTCATCGACGCCCTTTGTCAAACGGTGAACTTCATACAGATCATCATCAATTTCAAATGCAACTTGTAGAGCAGACAACTGCCGTGGCACGAAATACTTCCACAACAAAATTGCTACAACGAAAGCAACCAGTACCGGATAAAGGAACGATACAGAGAACTCATCAATTGAGCTGATTGAGGATGCTGACGCTGAAGGAATCAACGAAATAGCGGCCCCAAACAGAGCCCATGTCATTCCTCGCATATATTCACCGAGTACTCATCAAACATCAATACTTCGCCGCCGTTGTTCATGCAATTCTGTGTTCTTGTAAGAACGCATCAATACGATCGAATGCGATGTTTAGTGTGTCAATATCTGGAAGGAAAACAAGCCTGAAATGTCCTTTTCCTTTTTCAGAACTAAATCCTGAGCCATGAACAACAAGAACATGCTGTTCGTGGAGTAATTGCAGGACAAAAGACTTGTCATCGTTAGACCATTGTTCATCGGTCAATTTTACGAACATGTAAAATGCACCTTCGGGATTTTGTACCTCGAGCCCTTGTATTTTGGAGATTCTAGCAAGACAAACATCTCTCCGCTCTTTCACGGTATCACTGTATTGTTTCATCCAAGTCCTATCTTGCTGTAAACCAGCTAAATAACCAAGTTGAGCAGGAGTTGATGCGCATAAACGTGAACGTAATATTCGTTCAATTCCATCACGAACTGCGGCTAAAGAGGAAATAGGATCATGAATAGCCATGTAGCCAATTCTCCAACCTGGAGCATAATACACCTTAGAAACACCGTTCATCGTCAGGACTGGAACTGAATCAGATAAACTCGCCGCACTGACCTGGCGCCCCGAAAAGTCAAGACCATCATAGATCTCATCAGCGATTAAAATGCAATTAGGCCATTTTGCGAGAATCGATAACAGCCGATTGATATCATCGCTACCGGCAACAGAACCTGTTGGGTTGTTTGGATTGATTAATACGAAAAGTCTGACACTATCATCCATTTTGGATTCAATATCATCGAAGTTTAAGGACCATCCTGCATCTGATAGGAGTTCATATTCAACAGTCTCTGCACCATACATTTGCGGATATGCCATGTATGGAGGATAATGTGGCCCAGGAGCGAGAACTTTGCCTCCATCTTCCAAAGTTGCTTGAAATACAATCTGTAATGCCTCAGTAACACCATGACAGACATAGACATCGTTGGCTGTAGCATTCCAACCTTTTTTCGATTCATCTTGTGCAATTGCATCACGAAGTTCTGGGATTCCATAGGATGGAGAATAACCGTTCCTACCCTGTGAAAGAGCATCTGAGAATGCTTCAACCATATGGGAGGGAGTTGGTAGTCCAGGATAAGCAATTGGATCTCCAATGTTCAATTTGATAATCGAGTGCCCTTGTGCTTCAAGTTCAGTGGCAGGAACTACAACATCGCGAATAGCATACTCAATATTTGATGCTCGTTTTGATGAAGGTATCTCTGGCACACGATCACCTACTCAAGTTCACCAGATTCCAGTCCACCCATCTCACAGATTCGTTGGAATTCTTTTTCTTCTACAGGCTGTATCGATAGGCGTTGCCCTCTACGAATGAGAGGCATGTCAGAAAGAGACGGTTCGTTTCTAACTGAATCGAGAGAGACGATTTCTGTTAGTGGTTTTACCGGCTCAAGATCTACCATAAACCAACGTGGATTCTCAGGTGAAGATTTTTCATCAAAATATTTCGATGATGAATCCCATGATGTGAAATCTGGATAACCTTCTTTGCAGACCTTAGCTATCCCTGCAATATGAGGCGGTTTGCAATTTGAGTGGTAAAAGAGAACATAATCTCCTAATTTCATCGCATCTCGCATCATGTTACGGGCTTGATAATTACGAACTCCATCCCAATGTGTTGAACCATCCTCAACAAGTTGTGAATAAGGATAGACGTCAAGTTCAGACTTCATCAACCAATAGTTGACCATGTCTGTTGATTGGAATACAGGTCTTATCCCTTTGCTTGTTGTCACCACGCTTCTTCTGAGCGGGAATCCATAACAAGAACAGCCTCTAGGACATCGGGATCGTCAACTTTTACTCTTCCTAAACCTAACTTACGGGCCATTCCGGTAGGCCCTCCAATTGAGCCAATACCCATTTTCTCGAGAGTAACAAAGATTGCAGGGAGAAGCAATAATGCACTTGCAGCAGCAACCCACAATAGAATGAGAATAACAGTGACGAATGGTTTAATTTCAGGTATCGGAATCTGATAAGCAGTAAACATCCCCAGAGACGTGACCACTGCAGCTTCGAACAGAGACATTCCAGTCCCAACCGCTGCAGAACGTATGGCTTCCAGCCCACCTCCCAATTCGCGAATACGATTGGAAATGTGAATTGAAAAGTCAACACCAACACCAACCAAAATCGAACCGATCATAACAGTTACAAGAGACAACGGTACATCCATTTGCCACATAACAAGCCATTGTAACGCAACAGTTGCAATAACTGGAGATGTTGTCCAGAAGGAATAACGTATATCTTTGAAAACAACGGCTAGAGTGATGAGTGTCAGAATAATTGCAAACCCAAGAGAAGTCCATTGAGAATCAACAATCAGTTGATTGACTTCGATCGCAGTTGCAGCGACGCCAGTGAGTTTCTCCGCTCGCTCTTGATGAACACCTTGGAATCCTTCTGTATACTCGTTTATTTGATCAACTGCGACTTTTGTATCGGCGACAGGAATGAATGGCATATCGATGTAAATGAGTGTTCTATCGTAATCTGAATTGATAAAAATCTCTCTCATCTCTTTCGTAAGTGACGAATAAAAGACATCGAGAAGGAATATCTGACTTTGAGTAGATCCGGGAAGACCAAAGTCTTCAGGAGTTGATAGCAAATCCCAGAACGTAGCTCCTTGAGTTACTTCTTGGTCCATAAGAACCGCAAATGTATCTCGTATATCTTCTGGGAGGAAATCATATCCTGGTATTTCCTGAATTTGAGTTAAAATCGGTTGTCCTGAGATAGTTGGTGCAAGACCAGTTGCTTTCATCAAGAAAACAACAGATACAGCAGAAGCATTTTCGACAGTATTCAGATTTCTCTCAAGACCATCAATAATCTTCAAATTTTGATATGGATCATCATTCGTGGGATCGTTATCAGTCTGGTCTCCAGTTACATTTGCATGCACCAATACCATTCCGATTTGACCAGCATTGAATTCTTCGCTGTACTGCTTCATCTTAATTACAGGTTGCTCTCCTTCAGGAGCCATTCCGAGCAAATCGATGTTCTCTTCGACGTTAGCTTGTCCAAGTGTAGATGAAATTAGTACGAGGAAGACGAAAAACGCAATCACGCTTTTGTTTCGTTTCATTGGAATATCTACAGCAGCATCAAAAACTTTCAATGGTGGATGCTTTGGTTTCCGTAAATCTAAGATCAGTGTAAGATTAGGAACCATGAACATCGTAAGAATATACACAACCACAATACCACCAGATAATGCAATACCCACGGTCTGAATAGGTGCCATCGGCGTAAATATAAGCGAAATGAAACCAATAACTGTAGTAACGGCAGATAAGAATACAGCACGCCCTGTTGACTTCATTGAAGCCCGCATCTTTTGGCTCCGACTTCCATCTTCTTCGGCATACCTGTTTGTGATGTGAAGACCATAAGAAACCCCTAACGCAAGAAGAATTGGACCTACAATAATCACTGTCATCGTCACTTCATAATTCGTCGCACCGATGATCCCCAGCGTCCAAAATACAGCACAGAGAGTTGGTAAACCTGCGATAATAACGACTTTTATCCCTTGAATTGGTCGAATACCCGAAATACCTGCCTGCAGTAAATCTGAGTGGAAGACAAACAAACCTATGGCGACCAAAACAACAGCCAAAGGGAAGATTTCCCAAAACAGACGGAAGGAAAATTCTGTAACTGAATTGGTGATCGGAATGGGCCCTGTCAATGTCATTGAAACACCAAGACTTTTGACACCTCTTTCTTTTTGATCAGCGGTTAATTCTCCCCAAACACAAACACCTTCTTCAGGTACAGGATTACCATTCGCATCGAATTCACAAGGACGTTCCATCATAGAAATATTATCGAGTCGACTTTGAGTTTTTTCAATAATATCCTTTGGCACTATTTGAGTAGAATCTACAGCAACCGCCATAATCGCTCGATCAAGGAGGAGGTCTTCACCTTCCAAGCACCCATTATCATCGGCACCTTCAGCATTAGGCTCTGCACTGCATACATTCGTATTGCGAGCAAGTTTATCTAAACCAGGTGTGGGAGAACCGTCATTTTCATACATTTCACCTATGATGAGGTCAATCGTGGTCTGAGTTGGTATCTCATATCCACCTGCAAACTGGTCATCTCCCGCACTTATTGCATTATTCACACTCTCTGCAAATCCTTCACAAACCTCATCCAATGTAGGACATTGTTGACCTAATTGTGTGATGAATGCTTCTCGAATTCGAGGTAAACTTGAATTGATTTCTTTCAGAACCGTAGAAATTGAAAGAATGTAAATAATTTCATCACTTTCATTATCTGATACAAAGGGATTGATTGCCTTTTCAACGAAACTGATTTCTTGTAAAATTCGTTGATCAGTAATGTTGTTATTGTTGGATTCAATATAGATAACCATGACATTGGTAGTCCAATCTTCTTCAACCAATTCAATGAGTTGCTTAACTTCACTGCCTTCAGGCAGATATACTTCCATGTCACCATTAACATTCAATGCAGGCTTATCCGGATCGTCATCAAATCGTGTATCATCAAGGAATCCAGATGTTGTAACAAAGTAGACTGTTATCATCAAGAAAAGTGCTACAGTCGCTATTGGAAAACGCGTAATAACTCCAGTTGCACCAGATCGTTGCCATTCACGCTTGAGTCGCTTCGGTGCATCAAGAACTGCTTCAACAGCCTTTTTTGGATCAAAATCCCTTACTCTTGCTGAAATATCGACGGATGCGAGTTTCATTTTGGATTTGCTATAGTCTGTGATAGCCTGAATCCTTCCGACGTCCGTCTCCGAACTAGGAATTTTATCCGGTTTCGCATCATCAGCCATAGTGCAACCTGCACCTCCCTCAACACCGACATTGAAAGGATTGCCGTTACTTTGTGAGGGAACCGTTCAATAACAAATATCCTGACGGCGAGTCGGACCCCCCCGGTAACTGGGGGTTGGGCCGGTGTAAACAATGAGTTCTCCAAGACTACCAGAAAAGCGATGGTCAATCGACCTTGAGAAGAAAATACAAGAGGAACACTATGCTGATTCTGAATCCTATCAGCAACGTTATGGATTCAAACCATCAAGTGGAAAACCATTGTTTGTTATCGATACCCCACCGCCTTATCCATCCGGAACATGGCATATCGGAGCAGTTGCTCAATATTCAATGATCGATGTCATAGCCCGTTCGCAACGATTGCTCGGTAAAGAAGTGTATTTCCCATGGGGTGTCGACAGAAACGGAATCAACATTGAATTTACTGTGGAGAAGAACACAAAAAGAAAGATGAAAACATACGGTCGAGAAGAGTTCCTTAATTTGTGCCGTGAAACAATTGAAACGTTCACTCAAGCGATGAGAAAAACTGCAGCAAGAGTCGGTTTATCATGCGATTTTGCAGCTGAATACCTCACAGATGCTCCTGATTACCGTGCAGTCACGCAGTCTATCTTCATCGACCTATTCAAGAAAGGAGACATCATTGAAGATCTCCGGCCAAACATCTACGATCCAGTAGAAGGTACAACCATTGCTGATGCTGAAGTTGAGCGTATTTCGAGAAATACCAAACTGGTTGATGTGAAATGGCAAACTGAATCTGGTGAAGAATTAATCATTTCAACAACACGTCCAGAGATGATTTGTGCATGTGGTGTTGTTGTTGTTCATCCAGATGATGATAGGTACAAACATCTTGTTGGTAAGAAAGCCATTTTACCGATGCCCGTGAATGGTAGAGAAACGACTGTTGAAATTCAAACTCATCCATCTGTTAAGTCAGAATTTGGTAGCGGTATTTTGATGGTTTGTTCGTTTGGAGATCAGAACGACGTTTCCGTTTTTAGGGAACTTGGATTGACTCCATTCCAAGCAATAGATCTGGACGGTTGCATGACAGATATTTCCGCAGAACTTGCAGGAATGCCTGTTATAGAAGCACGGATTAAAGCAACAGAAATATTGGAGAATGCTGGAAAAATTTCACAAATTGAAGAGCGTTCACAAGAAATTCCAGTTTCTGAACGTGGAAAGAATCCGGTTGAAATTATACTTCTCAAAGAATGGTATGTTCGACAAACCCATATTCAAGACCGTATGCGAGAACATATTGATGAAATTGAATTCCATCCACCAAGGAACAGACAATTTTTACTCGATTGGATGGATAACATCAGCATAGATTGGCCGATATCAAGACGACGATGGTACCATACAGAGATTCCTATTTGGTATTCTGAAGATGAACGATACATCGTCGTGCCTCCATCTGGAAACTATGTTCAACCTTGGAAAGAGCAGCCTCCTTCAAACTCTCGTGTTCTCGATAGGGAATCCCGAGATGATGTTGGCTCGTTTAGTGAGATGAAGGATACTCTCGGAACGATACGTGGCGAAGAGAAAGTGTTTGACACTTGGATGGATTCATCAAATTCAAATCTCTTCGTAAGTGGATACTTAAATCACCCAGAGGTTTTCGAAAAAGCATTCCCAACAGCATTGAGGCCTCAAGGAAAGGAGATTGTTCGAACATGGTTGTACTATACATTGCTGAAGTCGACACTGCTCCTTGACAAACCTGGATTCCAGCATGTGTGGATTGATGGTCTTGGAATGGATCCATGGGGTAGAAAAATGTCGAAATCACTCGGCAATGGTATTGATGCCGACAGTGTTCTCGAATGTGGTGCTGGTGGCCGTACAGGTTCTTGGAAAGTCAAGGGCCCAAGCGGCTCAGTTAGCCTCAAAGCCAACAAAATAGGAAGCGAATGTTTCAGATTGTGGAAAGCATGTGAAGCCCAAGTTGGAGATGATTTCCATATCAACCCAGAAGAAATTGAAGCCAAATATTTCGGTGTCCTTACAAAACTGTTCAACGTTGCTCGATTTGCAAGTCAATTCGAAATGCCAGAAGAAGAGCCAAATACAGCCTTCCCGGTCGAAGATCGATGGATTCGTTCCGAATTTTCAGCAACTATGAACAGTGTAGAATCTTCATGGAATGACCTAGATATTTACACAGCAACACAAGCACTCAAGACCTTTGGCACTGGAGTATTACCATCCCATTGGCTTGAAATGGCGAAAACTCGACTCTACGATGGAGACATACATGCAGCATGGACAATTCATTCAATTTTGAAAGATTTCCTAGCAGCCTTTAGCCCAGTTTGTCCGTTCTTTTGCCATCATATTTCGATGACACTCTATGGAGAAAGTTCAGTCGATGTTGATCAATTCCCTCTTCAAGGTGCAATTGATGAAGACCTCAACAGTCTAACACCAGAAATTGAAGCTTTCAACAGTGAAGTTTGGAAGACAAAGAAAGAGCAGGGCCTATCACTCAACGCTGAAATCGAAGGCATCGTCATTCCTCAAACGCTTGAAGAGTTCGTTGGGACATTGTCACGGATGCACAAGTTACTCTGATTCGTCAATACCGTCCAATGTCATTTGTCGGTGATCGATTTCTTCAAGTTGACCTAAACGAAATCCTACAAGGCGTATGTTTTGTTCTTGATTTACGTTCTGTGCGAAAAGACGTCGGACTTGCCGTAGGAACACATCTGTATCATCCATTGCAACAGGAATAGATCGACCGTGAGTGTGCGTTTCAAATCCAGTATATCGTAACTTCACTTCGGCAAGCCTACCTGCAATACCTTCCTCTCTCGCTTTTTCCATGACCCTACTCGTCAGATTTTCAAGGACTTCTAAAACAACTTCATGGTTCGATTGATCAATCGGAAAGGTACGCTCTTTTCCGATAGAACGGCGAGAACGAATTGGACTTACCTCGTTTGATGTCGTTCCGTCTACAACACGAAGGAGCCATGAAGCAAATCGTTCAGAAGTCATTCTCGCTAGAGCGAGTTCTCCTAGTTCCGAGGCTTCATCGACGGTTGTAATACCCCATTCAGCTAATCTATTGGCCGTTTTTGGACCAATCCCTGGCACTTCACGTACTGAACGTTGTTGAAAGAACGACGTTATTTCATCTGGTAGCACACGATGTATTCCATTTGGTTTGTTTACTTCAGAAGACATTTTCGCAACAACTCGAGTAGAACCAATTCCAAAGGAGGCTGTGAGCCCAACTGAATCGGTAATTTCGTTCTGAATTCTTCGTGCGAGCCCTAGTGCTTCATCCCAGTCTCCCTTCGTATAATCGGTTATGTCGAGATATGCCTCATCGATGCTTGCCTGTTCAAATCTGTCCGCATATTTTCGTAAAATCTTCATGACACGTCGAGATGCCATCGAATACAATGAACGAGTCCCTCTGATATATCGTCCAGGGCCATATGGGCTACCTGGGCATCGTCGCCATGCTTCTGTAATGGGCATAGCCGAACGCACCCCATAGGTTCGAGCAGCATAATTACAGGTCGAAACAATACCCCTTCCTCGGCCTTGTTGCGGGTCCGAACCGATAATCAACGGTTGATCCTCTGGAAAGCCATGATGAAGCATTTCAACCGACGCAAAAAAAGCATCTAAGTCACAATGAATCAGAATTCGTTGCTCGCTCACAATGCAAGATGAATGCCGAAGGTGTTTGAAATTCATCCTTCACTTTCATAGTACCCCCTGCGAAATGTAACCCTACTGTCTTCGCCGGACAACAACACTTGGTGTTCTAATGAAGGGTATTGAAGCGATAAAAGAAAATTCAATTTCCGACAAATATCTCATCATCAACAGAGGCATAACATGGATCGAAGGACCAGGTTATTTTGGCAAAGAAATACGATTTCTCGCTCAAGAATCAACTGCTATTTTACTGAGCGAAAATAAAGCAGTTCATTGGATTGATGGTGCACATCGATTCAATCCAAGTACATTTTTTGAGCCCTTGCGGAATCGAGATTGCGGTCTCGAAGAAGGTTTACGAAGGCTCTACATTGGACGGGGTTTTACTCTTCATCAATTACACGCATTGATTCTTCGTGCACATCAAGAAACGATGCTGACAGGTGCTTCTTTGGTAGTTGTTGACGGGTTACTTGCAATGTTTCTTGATGAGCAAATACGGCGATATGAGGGTCGAGCAATACTTCGCAACTGCTTACAATCATTACAGAAGTTATCCAAACATTGTGCTGTAATCGTTATCGATGGACATGCAACAAGCATACTTCATCAGCGTTTGAAATCAGTATTAGAACTGCATGCAGATAAGCATCTATGCGGCTATTGGCAAACCAAGAGAAAGAAGATTTTGATTCTCCAAAACACTGCAGATTCTGCGACAATATTACACCTACTTCCAAAGCAAAAAGATGAATCTCAATCGAGGCTTGAATCTTTTACATCCACTGATCAAGTCGGACAACACCGACTTCTGTAAGTTGATGTTCTTCCCATCCAAATGGAGTGAGTATCGCCCATATAGCCCGAATTGCTTGTTGTCGATAATACGTGATATCGACGTGCCTCGCTACTGCATTCAAGTCCGAACACTCATCGCGTAGAAGGACTCTGAAGAGTGGATTCTTGACATCGTTCTCTCGAACAAGGAATCGAGCTTTTGAACCGAGAGTAATTGGAAATCCATGCGCTTGATGTCTCTGGAAGGCCAACATTGCGAGAGATCGCACAGAACCTTCACTCGGCTCTCTTGAAATACGTTGGGCAATCAGAAGATCTGCAATTGTAAGGATTTCATGTTTAAGTTTTCCAAGTTCATCGAGCAATAGTGCCTGAACTGTTTTCTGTACAGAGTAGGCTGGTAATCCATTGACAAGGTCCGTTGCTTGAGAAAGAATCAGTAAAGCCTGTTGCTGAAGATTACGAATCCATTGACACGTTGAATGTTGGCGTAACTCAAGACCTCGTACTTTCAAACCATCGTCCCCATACGCCCAATATTTTGTGAGAGAGCCACCTGAATGAACTCGACTCGGCAAGAAGGCAATACAATCGTATGTCCCTTCATATTCAAGGGGAATTCCTGTCATAGCATGCACCTCTTTCGCTAAAGCCAATGCATCATCATATTGTTGGTCATATGTTCTTGATTGGGTATCACGAATCCAGACAGAATCTACGATTGCGTGAAGAACCTCCCATCCAGATTGTTGAGCCAGTTCAATGGTCTGAAGAAGAAGTTCTCTTGCCCATGCGCAGATTGCCTCATGTGCTTCAATGCGTCCAAATCGAGCATTACGATATCCAGTGTATCCAAAACAAGTGACAAGAAGCCATTTCAAAGCATTTTGTTGGCGATCAGCAGCGTCATTTTTTTCCTTAACTTGTTCCTTCAATTGTTTCCTCCGTTCGATGAGAGGGGCTACAACACGGCCAAGGAAACCGTGTATTCGTCCGCATGTATGTGTCGAGAGCCCTGGCACTTGGAATGCTGTTGATGATTGACGCGGAAAAGCAAGACTTGCAGACTGCCATTTCCGCTTGTGCAATTGAAATCTTTTTTTTGCAGATTCTGGATGAAGTGGTAATGGAGTCGTGTTGAGTGCCGGACGACAACAACTGCAATTCAATGTTTCAGGAGATATATTGCGGGTTGCGATGATGCTCGGAAAGAGACTCGCAAAATCTAATTCAAAGACATTTGAATAGACTCCTGGTTTACTGTCAAGGTAAAGTCCTCCTCTATCCGATTGAAGAAGATCCCAAGCACTCTTTGTGTCCTCAGGTCTTGTTTTTTTCCATGGGACCAGAACTTCATCTTCCATTGCCACTCGGTTTTGAATGGCACTGATGACCGACCCTGGAGATTTGCGGGCAGCGTCACTGATCCTTGTAGCAGAAACGACTGCTAGTTCATACAGACCTGAAAGGCCTCCTTCTTTGAACATAAAACTAGAAGAGAAATCGATATGAATTCGGCCTTCAAATGAGAATTGTGGATCACTACGAAGGACTTGCCCGTAGGAATGTACTGTCCTAGCCGAGCCAATTTGACGAAAAGGAGAACAGTTGCGACCAAGTTTCAGGAGTATTTCATGCCGCCTTATATGGGCGATTAACGCAGGAAGAGCCAATGTATTGCCGTCTTGTGTAAAAATGACATCGGGATCGATTTCCCTCAAACATCGTTCCAGTTTCACAGCAAATGAAGGATGATGAACGGTAATCGTGTAACTCTTTTCGAAGACCTTTCCTTGTGTATCACATTCCTCAATACGGACATGAGAAATAGCGGTAGAATCATCAATGAAACCACTGCTTTTACAGAAAATCACTTCTAATCGGCAACACCTCATAGCGCGTTGTTTTACTTCCGTTTCTATTGCTACGAGTTGTTGATGTTCAATCATGACTGAAGAACCAATGGACAAACGTTTGGAAGTGAGATAGGTTTGTTCTGGTTGCAAATCTACCGAATAGAGAGTGAAGCGAACATGCTTCCCTCGTTCTTCGATATGTTGGGCGAGTGGTTTGAGAGATCTTTGAGTTTCAACTTCTATTGTTAAAACACGAGTTCGGTCAACTAAACCAAGTTTCAACCGTTTGTATTCAAATGAGTGATTTATGATTCCAAATTCGAGCACGATTTCTGGTTGACTTAGCCAATCAGCCAGTAGTTCAAGATCTGAAATTAAACCAGAAACATGCAGCGATGGGGTCCATGGATCACTATGGAAGAATACTGGACCTTGCTCAGGAACAATCCAAACGAGCATCTCTTTTCGCTCCGAACAAAGATGCGCATCAAGAATCCATCCAGTGGATCCCTCAATGCCCATCGATCACACCGGCATCTATCAATTGGCGTTCTAGTGATTCAAGGCGATTTTCTAGAATATGAATTCGTTGATGTGCACCTAAGAGCATCGAAAGGAGCATCGGCTTCCATTCTTCTTGTGCAGGAAGCATACCCCCTGCAGCCCGGCGGTAGCGAACATCGTTTAGCATGATGTCGAAGTTGCAACAATCTTCGGATGAAAGTGCTCTTCGATAGGGCACAAGCCGCTCTATTTCCTGTTCAACACGGCCTCTCCAAGTCGGTACTGTACGGCCCATGTTTTCGGAACTGCATCTGTAAGGCAAGGCTTACGAACACACCTCTTGCAAAGTGAAAATGGAATTAGGAAAGCGAAGAACGATTCACAGTTGTTTCAGGTAATAAACCGTTCATTGCAACAAGAACTGCATCTGCAATGTCCAAACCAACACGACGTTGAGCCTCAATTGTTGCAGCACCTATGTGGGGGGTACCATGGAAATGAGGATGTTGAAGGAGGGAAGAGGATGGATCAACAGGTTCATTCTCAAAAACATCAAGTGCAAGAGATGAAAGTTGTCCATTCTCAAGTGCCTCTAACGCCGCTGCTTCGTCTACGATTCCACCCCTTGCACAATTTACGATATGATTTCCACAAGGCAAATTGTCCGGGTCTTTGCCTGGCATCATTGAAATCTTTTCTGAATCAACAAGATGTCGTGTTTCATCTGTAAGATTACAATGAATCGAGATATGAGTGCACCGCTTGAACAAACTATCAACTGATTTATGCATCGATACATCAAATTTCTTGGCCACTGCATTTGGAAGATAAGGGTCATACGAATGTACTTCCATTCCAAATGCTTGAGCAACTCGAGCAACGCCTTGAGCAATCCTCCCGAAGCCGATGAGCCCGAGCCTTTTACCGAAGAGTTCGGTTCCAGTCAACTCTTTTTTTGCCCATGCACCAGACCGAAGGGAACGATCTGCGGTGGGAATGTAGCGGAGAGAACCAAGCAAATGTGCAACCGTAAGTTCAACCACGCTTTGGGTACTTGCTCTTGGAGCATTTACGACTGGAATACCGTGAACTGATGCTGCATCAATATCGATATTATCGACACCAACACCAGCTCTTGCAACTACTTTCAGACGAGGCAAACTTGCTTCAAGAACTTCTTTGGTAATCTTTGTTGCACTTCGAACAATAACTGCATCAAATTCAGCCAAAGCGCCATCATGTAAATCTTGAAGTTCAATAAATTGACGAACAACCTCGCAACCTGCTTGTTCCAATTTTTTTACTGCTTCATCAGCCATACCATCAGTAACGGCAATTCTGCGCATATTGAAATGACTCTTCGATACGGTGTTAGAACCTTGGGATAAGATTCATTCTTCACAATGGATTCAAAACGAAGAGACAACACGACGGGTTGAGTGAGCACATGGCAACCGAAGTTGATATTCAAGCGCTGATATGGGCGCTGGGCATATTGGCGGTCCCTGTTGTTGGAGCAATACCTCTACGATTCATATGGCGATTCTGGATTGGTGGAGGGCATGAAGAATCAGAATACCGAACGACTGTTCGACAGATTATTGATGCAGGGAGGCAAATAGAAAGTTATCGACATGCCTTGAATGATATCGCCCGTAGTTTACGACTAACACCCTCTCGACAACGGCTCATAGAAGCAGATATTCTCAATCCATTATCCATCACACACTTCTTAATTTTACCAGCGCTCATCATCTTCCCGCTGGCTTTTATCGTTGCCCTCCCAGTTATGATTGTGGGATTGCCAGTTATTCTTCTCGTTGAATTTGTCCTCATTCGGCAGCGTATATTGATACGTGGATTGGGTGCGGTGGAACAGGGAATGCATTGGCAAATTATTCACATTCCTCAATCCCACAGAGGAAACCAGTCCAAAGAGAGAAGTTATACTGAATTTTCCCAACATCTCGAACATTTTCACAAAGTGCCAAGAGGAGTTTTCCTTGGACTCTTTGCTTGGTTGATTATACATTGGGTTTTCAAATTGGATGATTTCGGCTTGGAGATAATTCTAGCATCATTATTGTATATCGCATTACTTGCAATTGTTGGAGTTTTATCGACTGCTTTTGAAACAGATTTAGTCTTCGTCGATCCTGCAAAGGGTCGTCTGATTCCTATCGATCAATGGGTGGAATCCTTGCTCAAGCCCCTTGTCGGAGTAGGACTTGTCTTCCTGCTCGGACGTGATCTCTTGGAAGAATCAAGAGGGGGGAATCCTGCTCTATTCGCAACAACTGTGTTAGCAGTATTGTACGGAGCAGCAATCGTAGGCATTGCCTATCAATGGGGCTATTCAATATGGAGAGGGAAAAAGATTCAACGATCGTTTGAAGAGCAAGTGATTGAAGAACTCGATCCTTTGTCATATGATTTGACACGCTCAAAAGGACGTATTGAATTCATTGTTCGCAAGCCAATGGCGGAGAGATTGCAAGAGATTGAAGAAATCCATACGGGTCAAATGACCTTTGAAGATCTTGACTCGATGCCAAGTAACCAGCCTAAAGAAGCACCTCAAAATCCAATTTAATCATTCATCAATTCGGCATCCATTGTTGATGAAATCAATACTTTTGGCTCATCTATACGAGATGAACGAATCAGATAACCAAGTCCTACTGCTGCTATGAGCATGAACATAGAGAAGAAACTCGCAACACCCCAATATTCAGAAAATACATCTCCAAGTGCAGAGAAGAATCCATCGGATTCACCTTCTTCAACAACTTCCTTTGGAACGATCAAGGAAAATACTGCTTGTTGGTCGTATGCAGGCCTTGTGAAGGTTAGCATACCATCGTATTCACTGTCATAATTTTCAGACGGAATTGCAGGATCGAGATCTGAATAGAAATCAGGTCGTTGCTCAAACGAGATATCAACGGGTTCACTCAAGTCCAGTGTCAAGGTAACATCGACTGTGTAAGGTATTCGAGATTCAAAGAATTCTGGATCATTAAAGATGCCTAGGAGTGTTACAGCTTGTCCTGTTATGTCGAAATGAGCCCATGTATTCCATACTGATGAGTCGACATCCAGGTCGCAAATCCATGCATCCGATACACGAGAACAGGCGCCTTGGGCATCGTTACTACCATCCTCTCCCAAATCAATCTCAAGTTGAAGAGCACCAGCCTGAGCGGTATCTATATCGAATTCAGTTGGAATAAATCGTGCTTCAAGTTGGGTTGTTCCGTTTGGAATCCAGACATAATGTGAATCTTCTGTGTAGTAAACTGCACCGCTTGCACCATTATTGAAATGGTTCCAATCCCCTTTCCAGCCATGGTGTAATCTGTCAGTGTTCACCGGTATAGTCTTCTCGACAAGCATTGATTCGTATATCTCCCAAGCATCCCAAACGGTGTACTCTGGATTTTCAACCAAACCATCACCGTCTTGATCACGCATGAGTTGCAGCGTTCTTGCGAGAGCAACCGCTCCATCGACATCTGTCAATCCATGTCCTATTCTCCAATCATGGCATTCGCCTGTCGAACTTCGATAACATTCATCAGGAATATCATTACATCCATCATCTGCATTACCATCTTCACATGAATT
>CEQX01084730.1_pt1 | contig 33207 bp, 17 predicted proteins | sample 356261 | NCBI WGS metagenome assembly CEQX01 (sample SAMEA2621076, study PRJEB7988) | marine metagenome | isolation source: saline water (ENVO:00002010), including | reverse complement strand
AGCAGTTCATCTAAAGCGGTCATTTGGGCGCAAGGCATCGCTGTGAAATCAGCTGAGGATACACTCTTGTGGAGTGATGGAATGACAATCGAAAATGTCTTTGAACACCCTTCTTTCACTTCATTGCAACAACAAGAACTCGCAATCCAGACGACTGGAATGACCACCTTTGCCACTGAAATGCTTTTTTCGAACTCCACTCACCTCTGGTTTTCAGCGAAATCGGACAACAACATTGAACCAAATCTATTGACGCTAAACGCACAGTTCCAAACTTGGAATCTCCATCCAACTGGAGCGAGCCAACCCAATGCTCCGTTGATTCTAGAAAACGGAATTGTCATGGTAGCAGATGGTGGAAATGGTCGGCAACTTGTGCAATTATTCGAACAGGGTAGCCATGCTTGGCTAACCAATTTACAGCACCAAGGAACTGGAAATCCAACAACTCACGTTGGAGAGCATCTCGGAATACACCAAATTGGACAGATTTTGGTTTTTGATGCACTTACTTCAGGAGTTGACCCGCAAGTGTGGGCTCATAATCTCTCATCGGGTCATACCAACATCCTGTCGACATCAATTGTCGCTCCGGGAGACTGGGCTGGAGGCATCGTTCACCAAGACCGTGTTTGGTTCGATTGTGTTGCTCCGAATGTCGCTCATGAAATCTGTTCGACGGATGGAACGGTGAGCGGAACTGTGGTCGAAACCGACTTGCGAGCGGGAATGGCAAGTTCCAATATCCTTGGTTTTGCATCATTTCAAGAGCATTTGTTTGTATTGGCGTCCGGTCAGAATGACGGCGTAGAGAGTGGCTCGTCTTTGTGGCACCTCCAAGAGGGCGCGTTGCCAAATTTGGCATACGACCCATGGCCGGGATTGAATAACAATTCTGCATCTGGAACGTATGGTGATCTCATATTGACTGAGCATCATTTGATTTTCGTATCACATGATGGTTTGAGAGGACATGAAATTCATGCATGGAGCCATGGAGAGCAAACCGGCGAATGGTTGATCTGGCCATCTTCAGCGTAAGTGTATACAATGAGGGCAGGAAACCTCGATGACGTAATCTGGTGATTGCTGCTCATCAACGGTCAATGGTTGTCGGCATGCGAAACACTGTACAACATCAGCTTGTTCAAGTTCTGCACTGAGCGCGACGCGGTGATCAAACACAAAGCAGTCTCCGTCCCAATGCTCTCCACCAACATCCTCAAAGTATCCCAGGATACCACCTTTGAGTTGCTTTACATTTGAAAAGCCTGCATCCATCATGACAACGCTCGCTTTTTCACATCGTATTCCGCCAGTGCAAAACATCACAACTGGTGTATCTTTCATAGAGTCAGGTAGAGATTCGACGGCTTTTGGAAAAGCCCGAAAGGATTTGATATTGAGGTCTATTGCGTTTTCAAATGTCCCTAATCGAATTTCATAATCGTTTCGAGTATCGATGATTGCAACTTCACGCCCTTCATCGAGCCATTGTTTGAACTCTGTTGGTGTGATTTCCTCACCCGTACGCTCTGCAGGTTTGATATGGTCGAGGCCAAGAGAAATAATTTCCTTCTTTAGTCGTACATTCATTCGATTGAAAGGTTGGTAATCCGTATAGGAATATTTGAGCGGTATCGCTGAAAAGCGTGAATCGCGTTCTAAAAATTGAAGATATTGATCGATTGAAGATTGAGCACCTGCAAGGAAAAAATTGATTCCTTCATAGGAAAGCAAAATGGTGCCTTTGAGGCCGTGTTCATTGCAGATTTGACGAAAGGGTTCTCTCAATTCATCGCGGTCGGGTAAATCTACGAAACGATAACCTGCAACGTTAGAAATCATCCCCTCCATGCCTTCGGGAAAGTGGAGGGCTTTTTGATTCATTCTCAATGTCGCCAGTCATGACGTGACGCAAGCGGCCTGCGCCAACCCTGACCAAAGGCGCGTGAAGAGACCCGAGGCGCTGGTGACATCTGCCAACGTTTGTGTTCACTGTGTTCAAGACGTGTGAGGACTTCAACAACCAAATTGCGGTCAAATCCTTTTTCAGCAATGTCTGGAGCATCCAATCCTTCTTCGATGTGAGCGTATAAGATCGCATCAAGAACATCATACGGTGGTAGTGAATCCTCATCTTTTTGATCAGGTGCAAGTTCCGCCGACGGTGGTTTTGTTCGCGTCGAGTTGTTGACTGGCTGAAGTCGCCCATCACGCTCAGCGCGACTATTGAAGATATCAGCAAGTCCGTACACCTGCATCTTGTAAAGGTCGCCAAGAGGAGTGTATCCGCCTGCCATATCACCATATAAGGTGCAGTAACCTTGAGCCAGTTCTGATTTGTTGCCGGTAGCGATAGCCATGTGGCCTTGAGCATTTGCATGGGCCATAACAAGGAGGCCACGAAGACGTGATTGCAAATTTTCAGAGGCAACTGGATGACCATTTGAGAGAACCTCCCCGATTGATTGTTCAACAGAAAGGTGGAATGAATCGATAGGAATCAACTTGAAATGAATGCCGAGTGCCTCGGCGGTATGGCGAGCATCATCAATTGAGTGTTGGGATGAATGCCGACTCGGCATTGCGATACCTGTGACGTTCTCGGGTCCGACTGCAGATACTGCAACACACGCCGCCACAGCCGAATCAATACCTCCTGAAAGCCCTAACACAATCGAAGAGATGCCTGACTTACGGCAATAATCTGAAAGTCCAGTCACAACAGCATCAGTGAGGTCTTCAAGCAATTCTTTCTCGTATTCATGACCCTTGTCTTCGGGAGAGAAATGACGGATTTTATCATTTCCAATGCAGAGAGCATCTGGGGTTTGAGAAGCAATCCAGCTGCACTTTTGAGCATCATCGATATCGACGAGAAGGACACCTTCTTGCCATGCAGGAGCAACAACAACACGACCATCTGGCCATGCGACTAATGAATTACCATCAAACAACAAATCATCGTTACCACCCACCTGATTTGCGAGCAAAAAGGGATGGTTGAGAATGCGAGCAGCCGTCCGACACACATGGATTCGTGAACTTAGTTTATCGGCATGGTAGGGCGAAGCAGAGAGATTTACCGTTGCATCCAATTGAACTCCTTGACGGCCCCATTCAGCCAAGTGTTCAATCGGGTCTGCGGAATACGCTGAAGGTGTCAAACCTGCGGCTTGCCAGGCATCTTCACAAACGGTGACCCCAAGATCCAGATGCGCAATTGTCCGAGCGATGCCTGAACGATTGTCTGGCTGGAAATATCGAGCCTCATCAAAGACGTCATAGGAAGGTAGCAATTGCTTTCGAGCAAGAATGTGCGAACTGCCGTCGTTGGAAACTGCGTCTTTACTTCCCGCCTGAACAACACCGTTACTGGGCAATTGGCGGTCTGCTTTTGCCTCGAGTGGCGTGCCAACTAAAACTGGCAGAGGGACATTCAATGAAATTGCAGTCTCCTGAGCAAGGCGGATAAACTCGTCTTGCAAAAGTAAATCGCGAGGAGGGTAACCCGATATTGCGAGTTCAGTAGCCACAGCAACATCGGCACCGTGTTGGGAAGCAAGAAGCGCTAATTGCTCAAGACGTAATGCGTTTCCGGTAAGGTCACCGACTGTAGGGTCGACTTGAAGAAGACCAATCATTCGACCCATTGTATCACTCCAATGCATCACTTGTGCTGGACGATTTCGCCTTCTGCGTTCTTGTACCACCATTCATTGGCAACTTTGTCATGATACCACCAATATCCATCTGAACCCATGACCCAGTCGGTCTCTTCAGCGGCTTGAGTCGAAGTTTGGGCTGCAGCCGCAACGGTTTCTTGTGCGGCAGGAGTTGTTTCGTAAGCACTGGATTCCACTGCAAACTCATCTTCATACTCATATTCTTCATCAAACTCTGACGAATACTCATCCCAATCGTATTCAAGGCGAGAACCACGATTGAGCGTGACGCGACGCGCCCAGATAAGTCCGGTAAGGACAATCGAAAGGAAAAGAACAGCAGCGAAGGTTCCCAAAACTGGATTTACTTCACCAAAGACACGCTCTGAAAAGGATTCAGCACGTTCCGGTCGCACATCGATTGAAGGCCCGATTGAGGGAAGATCCGAAGCAAGTTGAACTTCAACCCATTGCAAGCCAGATTGAGAAGGATTCCAATCAGTAGAGACAGGAATGCCGCTGCCCTTGGGGATTTCAACAGTGACTCGACGTAGCGTCGAGGAATTACCATCAAAAAGAACCTCGGAGAAAATAACTTCTACAGATCCATTCAAGGTTCCAGTATTTTCAACATAAGCCGTAACAATTGAGGTTTGTCCTACCTCAACCAAAAGTCTGGAATAACTGATGGAAGAACTTTGAATCGAAAACTCTGGCTTGAGCCAAACCATGTCCCATACACCGACAGAAGTGCCGGGCGGGGTACCACCTAAACCAAGGACTTCGTTATCAGCAAGGTCTCGTCCAGTGACTAAAATATGGACAGAAAGTCGATTTTCAAGCATCTCAGGGGTAATTTCACTCAAATCAAAAGACCCGACGACTTCGAGGCGCAATCCGGAGATATCCGTCCCAACAAGGGTGAGCGGTTCGACCCCGTTTCTCAATCGGTCACCGGTTGCTTTTTCTTCAACCCACCAAACAAGTTCCAACGAATCGGCTTCTAAGCCTCCTGCTTCAGAAAGAAGAATGCGCACTTCGTGGGATTCAGGTTCAAGAACCGATGCTGGACGAGGATTCGACACTTCTACAGGTTCAGGTCCAGTGCCGTCGACAATTATCCATCGAACTGAGGTTTCTTGATCGGTCGCATCGACACCCTGGCCTTGGAGACAGCCCACACTCCAAGTCATTGGAGTCGTCATCGTAGTCGAAGGTGCTTGAAGAGCGACGGACCAAATGCCGTCAAGAGAAGTGGCGGATTTCGTGGAACCAGCAAACAAGACATCAACTTCACAGTCAAAGTCGGGGATTAACCCGGTTTCTGAAAACACAACTGCACCTGCAACTTCCAAAGGACTGTTCGGTGCCAGACGGGCGCCATCACCGAGTAAAGTTCCCTGAGAGAGAATCAGTGTAACGCTTTCTTCTGGAATTTCCATGGCTGCTGAGAATCGCCAGCGATGTTCGGGAAATGCGCGGAATACTTCTTGCCCTGCACGGTCGATAACTCGTATTCCAGGTTCTCTACGAGTCTCACCTAAGTCAGGTGTAGTCCAAGCTAATTTCATTTCCACATGAAGCGTCATTTCACGTTCATAGGGGTCAGCAGGACCGTTTGCGCCCCTCATTTCACAATCGTCAATAATGACATGAGGACTGGTCGTCGTACAATTTCCAGTCGTGAAATCCCATAAAATTGGCAAGGGGTCACTGCCTTGATTCGATGCCAATTCAACAACAACTGTGGACAAATCCGATCCTCCATTGGGTTCTGAAATATCAACTGCGAAAACATAGGGCATTTCGGGGTGCATCCAAGGTTTCTTTCCACCATCGAAGGAAAAGGCGTTTGATGCAACGGTTGGTGCCCCGTCTGTAGCCAGTTGATACATGAATAACTGTTCATCCGGGATATTTGAACCACCGTTTTGTAACGGATGACCTGCATTATCTGAACCTGTAAGATAAACTGATACTTTCTGACCAAGGCTTCCTCCAGTATCATCCATCATCAACGTATATTGTCCAATAAGCGATGTAAGGTCATTCGGAATGTAGAGCGAGGTCTGTTGGTATTCGCCTTCATCAGGCCATTGGTTGAAATTATCGTCATCAGCCCATTCTCTCCAGACCATAGCGAAGACGTTTTGCGGCAAAATCGGTTGGTCTGAAATTTGAATCTGAATCGTTTGGGTTGTCGATGGCACACGGTGGTCATAGCGATCCATATTGACATCAAGGACTTGTGGAGAAACTGAATCGATATGGAAAGTTCGTGTGTAGACTGCGGCAGAGGTTGTGCCTGATCCGTTGATTGGCTTCACTTCAAAATGCCAAACAGCAGTTCCAAATGAGAACGGTACGTTGTCGGTAATGTTCCACATATTACCGTCGAGAATGGTGGTGTTTGCAACTAAATTCTCGCCTCGGTAAAATTCGACAATCGCATCACCGTCTGCAAATGCATCAAGCGTTTCTATGCCTTCAAATCCAATTTGGACCTCAATTTCAATCGTCGAACCGGCCTTGAGATAATAATCGGTCGGGTCCAATTCAATATTATCCGAATCTCGGAACGTAACGTGCTTGATTTCCAAGTCGTTTTCAAATCCTTGCACCGACATTCCGCCCCATGTATGCGAAGCAGGTATTGAAAGAACGCCGTTTGAAAGCAACAATCGGGTAGAGACTTGAATGGTATCGGAATCATCCCACGAAGGTTCGATTCTAAAGGTGACGTTCACCGTCAGCGTGGTTCCACTTACTGAACTACTCACAGCATCTGTTGGATGTAATTCAACGAGATGAGAATCACCAGTTCCAATCGGTGAGCCACCGTTGAGCGGTAGCAACCATGTTGCAGCATTACCGCCTCCAATCACATCGAGACGAGCTGATGTTGCAGTGGATGAGAAGACATCAAAGGAGGTCTCCATTGTGAGCCAGCGTTGACTTGGAGTCAATGTGAGGGTGTCGGTGAGAATATTCATATTCACTAATTCAACGCTTGATGAGGTGTTGAGACCTTCGATAGTCACATGAAGTCCGCCTGGAGTTTCAGAAGTTATCGGCAGAGGAATGTTATGCACTCCACCGATGGATGATAAACCGTAACGAGCACCGTTCATTTCGAGAACAAAAATAGAATCGACCGGCGCAAGAACTGCAGTAGAGGCTTCGTATGGGACTCCAAGGCCAGCTAATGTTACGTTTCCAGTGCCATATACCTCAAACTCGATTTCAGTAAAATAACTCCCCAGAGCACTTGCTAAGGAAGAGGTCCCAGCAACGGCTGCATTGAGGTCGGAAAGTTGAGTTTCGCTCAGTGTAAAGAAACTTGAACCATTTTCAACCGTCCAATTCGCAAAAATTGTGCCGTCATGGACGAGATTTATCGCAGCCAGATTACCGTTACTGGAGAGGGCACTGAAACAAAAACTGCTGATATCTGTTGCAGGAATCCAGGCCTTCACGGTGGAACTCCCGCTTATTCCAGGGTTTGCAGCAATTGAATTTTGACCATTCTCAAAGCGGTCTTGCCACCCCCAAGAACCTACTCGAGCATCACTGCCTCCCCACTCATACAAACCATCTTGAGAGAAATCAATGGCAGGTGCGGCCGGTTGAATACCTCCGTAAGCACCTGTTTCAAAATCAAACACTTGCCATATATCGGTCGTGTTGTTCGAAGCAGCGACGAACTGGATTTGATATGAGCCTACACTGCCTTCGCTTCCCAAAAGATTCATGGTGTAAGGAAGAGAGATATTCGTCCAATTCTCAACAGGAGATGTGCGCATTTGGGCTTGAGCGAGCGTCGTTGTAGCGTCAACATGAATTTCTGCCAGCGCTGCAGTTGCTGAAAACCACGGAGAAGTCAGACTATCGTTGGCCATGCCTTCAATTGAATTTGAAGTAGGGGCATAAATGGCACCGCCGTAGAGGGACCATTCATCAAAAGCATAAGGATAGTTCGCCGAAACGTCGTATTGCCCGTCACCGCTGATGGAATAGACACTTGCCATTTGCCCATTTGGCGAAGGTTCAAAGAACAGATTCAATCGAATTGAAGTTACTGTTTCCCAATCCAATGCATTCAGTGGAATCCATCCAGCTCCAGTCCCGCTCATTCCCGTAAGAGGAGCGCCAGTCAAACCGTCTAAAACCGTCCAATTGAGGCTTGCACCAGTTGGAATATCAGCGTTCAGATGTAGTGGAGCCCAAGGGCCTGCTTCGACATCTTGAAACGAACTTGAAGCAAAACCAATGGTAGGACTGGTCCATTCTGCTGACGGCGGTGTTGCAAAATGCACATCATCAACAAACCAGTAGTCGCAACAGGTGCTGGATCCAGATGTTTGGTGTATTCGAATCTGAGAGGTAGTATGCAGTGCAGCAGGTGGGAGATTTGTCATATACTGGAAATTACTTGTTTGTGAGCCTCCTCCAGAAAAGGTGTTGAATGTCGTCCATGTTCCACTGGCGGTTTTGTATTGGAATTGCAAGTCCTCGCCAGAATCAGGAGTTTCCCCGCATCCACTTCGACCTTCGTGAACCCAAGCATGGAAAGGCATTGCTGAAACTCCAGAAAAATCATTCACTGGCGAAGTCGCATATGTTGAACCCGCATACGTTCGAATCGAGCCGCCAGAGCTTCCGTTAAACCCGCATGATGGTGAAGTAACTCGGGCTGAATATGAGTTTGAAAAAGTCCAACCCGCTGCGTTGGTATTGAAATCCCATAGCGTTCCTGCACCGTTTCCGGTAAGCACATTATTTTGTCCGAAGGTACCGTTATTGGTTGCGCTGCTGTGCAACCAAACAGAATTATCTTCCCAGACAAACCCTTGTTGCGTTACATCTACCGATGGCTTCATTGAAAGATGAACATCGGTCACCGGAGCATTGCTCGGGACTTCTAAGGTGAGGGAGTTGGAGTATGATCCTGAGCCTTCTAATTGCAGTATCATATCATCGCCAGTACCCGCATAAAGCACGGTGTGCTCGTCGAAAAGAGCCGAAGCAGATGACGGTGAGGGGTTTTGCGTAAGCATGGTCTGCAATGAGCCGCTGAAAAGCATCAGAAGCGCGAGCATCATTGCTTTTCGGCGCGACGAAGACCCCGACATAATCTCTCCTAACGGTTAAAGGACTTCAAACATACCCCTACTCAGTTTCGTTGATTTCCCTTCAATGCCCTGCTTTTGATGACTTAGGAATCAGACAGAATGTTCACTCTTTCGTAGAAAAAGAAGGGAGAGGTTCAAGACAAAAACTCTACTCGGCACGACATGGGACGTCCTAAGGCTGCAGGGGAACTCGACGCTGTCGCTCTTGAAACTGCTTTGCTTGAGGCATGGAAAAGCGAAAATGCATTCCAGCAATCGATAGAATCCAATAGAAATGGAGCACCATTTATCTTCCTTGAAGGGCCACCCACTGCGAACGGAAAACCTGGAATTCATCACGTCGTCGCCCGTGCTTACAAGGACCTTGTATGCCGTTGGAAAACAATGGAAGGATTCCGAGTTGAACGAAAAGGTGGATGGGACACGCATGGTCTACCCGTGGAAATAGAAGTTCAGAAGCGCATGGATTTGATGTCGAACGAAGCCATTGAGGCCTACGGCATGGATAACTTCAATCAAGCGTGCCGTGATTCAGTCTGGACCTACGAATCAGCGTGGAGAGAAATGACGGAACGAATGGCTTACTGGGTCGATTTAGACAATCCTTATGTCACTCTCGAAAATAATTATGTTGAATCATGTTGGTGGGCAATGAAACAAATGTTCGACAAAGGACTCCTGTATCGAGGTTACAAAGTCCTCCCATATTGCCCCCAAACTGGAACCTCTTATTCAAGTCACGAAGTCGCTCTTGGCTACAAAGAAGTTGAGGAACCATCGGTTTATGTGAAATTCAAATTAACCGATGACTCAGCGAGTATTTTGGCATGGACCACCACACCATGGACACTTCCCGGAAATGTTGGATTGGCAGTTGGACCAGAGGTTACCTATGTCCGAGCACGAATCACAGAACAAGCGGAAAACTGGGTTGGACAAGGCGGAGCTGAGGTCGGTGAAGAGATCATTCTCGCTAAGGATTTGATGAAAGAAGTTCTCCGTCACAACGTCGAAATCATCGAGGAATTCCCCGGCTCCTCGCTGGTAGGTCGTTCATATGAACCTCTTTTCCCTGAAGCGGTTCCACGAGGTGATTCAACCACTGCTTGGACTGTTCTTGAAGCGGATTGGGTTACAACAACTGATGGAACAGGTGTTGTTCACACTGCCGTAATGTATGGTGAAGACGATTACAATTTGGGAATGGCTGCTGGCTTACCCGCATATCACACGGTTGGAATGGACGGCGCTTTCCTTTCAGGAACACACGAGCAACTCGATGGCCGATATGTCAAAGAATGCGATCAGACGATTATCGAACTCCTCTCCGCACCCGGGGGAAGTAACAGCAAAGGCCCCGAAAGCGGGCTTTTGTATCGTGAAAAGGCATACCTGCACGATTATCCACACTGTTGGAGAACTGACCATCCCCTGCTTTACTACGCTATGGACTCTTGGTTTGTTCGAATGACAGCGGTTAAGGAACGCCTACTTGAGTTTAACAGCGAGGTTGAATGGGCGCCTGATTGGGTTGGTGAAGGACGATTCGGAGAATGGTTGCGCAACGTCAAAGATTGGGCTATTTCCCGAGAACGATATTGGGGTACCCCACTTCCTGTTTGGCGTGATGATGAAGGTAACATGAAATGCATCGGCTCAATTGCTGAATTGCAAAATGAGGTTGCGAAAGCCGTCGCTGCTGGTATTGAAAATCCAGTTTGCCCCGATGATGTCGATCTTCACCGTCCGATTGTCGATGGTTTCACACTCCTTTCGGAAAATGGAAAACCAATGCACAGAGAACCTTTTGTCATGGATTGCTGGTTTGATTCTGGTTGTGCGCCATTCGCTCAATGGCACCATCCATTTGACGGCGGCGAGACCTTTGATGCTTCATTCCCTGTCGACTACATCTGCGAAGGAGTAGACCAAACTCGTGGATGGTTTTACACCTTACTTGCTGTCTCGACTACGGTCTTTGACAAACCTGCTTACAAGCGGTGCTTGAGTTTGGGACTGATTTTGGACGCTGAAGGAAAGAAAATGTCGAAATCACGTGGCAATATAGTCGATCCATGGGACCACTTTAATCGTGAAGGTGCCGATGCCACTCGGTGGTATATGGTCACTGCTGGGGCGCCGTGGAACCCTCTCAAGTTTGATTCAAACGGAGTTCGAGAAACGTATGCAAAGATGTTCTTGACACTCTGGAACATCTACAAGTTCCATGCTGACTACGCAGCACTCGATGGTTTTGACCCCGAACAATCGACATCCGATGTTGCCTCCCGACCATCGCTTGACCGATGGATTTTATCTCGTCTCGCCACCACTGCACACAATTATCACGCAGATTTCAAAGGTTGGAACTTCCACAAGGCATGCCGAGATCTTGAAGATTTTATCGTCAACGATGTATCAAACTGGTACGTGCGACGCAGCCGCCGTCGGCTATGGGATGATGCAGAGACAACCGATAAAGTGGCGTGTCAACACACGTTGCATGAAATTTTGACGACCGTTTGCCGCTTAGTTGCCCCAGTAAGCCCGTTTATGGTCGATACAATTCACAGAAATCTCACAGGTGTTACAGTTCACCAAGCCGCGTGGCCACTCGGTGCTCCAGGCTCACTTGATGGAGCAACTGCCGACCATTGGGATGAACAAGAAGCCGCAGCAACAGCTGTTCTTCCACCTCAGGACCTTGATTTGGAAGCGACCATGGCACTGGTTCGTGAACTGGCAGAAGTAGGACGTCGAATCAGAGTCGATGCTGGTCGAAGACAACGACTGCCATGTGCGCAAGGTTGGATTGTGTCTGGTCCAGACATGAAAGAATTCCATGATATCCTTGCTGAAGAATTGAATGTCGAAACGATTGCCGTTGAGAACGATCTTGACCGATTCCAGCAAATTGAACTTGCACCGAACTTCCGAGCTCTTGCCCCTAAAGCACGAAGTGAAGTCAACGCTGTTGCAAGTGAAATAAAAAAGGCTGATGACCCTGAGGCAATGTTTGCAGCCATTCAGTCGGGTTCTTGTGAAATTTTAGGCATTAAGATTGAAGAGTCTGATGTAGAAATTCGACGGGTGGAGCGAAAAGGTTTCGCAGCATCTACTGTAACTCTTGGTCAAGGTGAACAAGCGCAACAAATCAGCCTCGTCCTTGACATGAATGACACACCAGCATTGCTTTCGAAAGGCCTTGCTCGAGACATTACCCGCAGGATTCAAGCCATGCGTAAAGATCTCAATCTCGCAATTGAAGCAACTATTGATTTGGAAATTTGGACACAGAATGCACCGGAGATGTTTGAACAAGACCGTGAATGGATTGTATCGGAAACACGTGCTGCTGCCTCAATTTTCCATTCTGAATCCGATGCGCCTTCTAACGATGCTGAAACCTTCGAAGTCGATGGAACTTCGGTGTGGTTTACGGTCAAATAAGGCACAAACCGCCCTTAACGGACCTGCGACGCCTTCAAAGAGATGGGCCACTACGCCAAAACATGCGTCGCATCGCACTGTCCGTTCTCATGGTAACTTCCATGCTCTTGGCTGGCTGTTTTGGTGATGGAGAGAAACTGGTCGAAGAGGAAACCGTTGAACCGGTTTGGGAGTCATACGCACTTGTTGATACCATCCAACATGAAGACCCGAGAATGTTCATGACCATTGACTTGCGAACCAATCAAACAACAAATACAACTTGGGCCGTCTTTGATGCCAGCAAAGGTGGGAACTGTTGCGAGCATTACTTAGCGACCACTATCGAAGGAGATATACTCAATATCGGAGGGGAATATCCCGTTTACAGTGAGGATCGTGGTCATGCTTGGGACACATATATTCCGGGAGTTCTACCAGCTCTGGGACAATGTGTAACAGCGATTCCGACCAACCCCGGGCAAGAAGGATTGGGTGAGGGAAGTATCGTTCAGGCAACGAATGGAGACATCATCTCTATGTCGTGGTTCCCATACATCGGTGCAGACGGTAAAATCGACAAATTTTATGCCATTCTGTTTGATGAATCGGAAGACGAATGGAAGTGGTGTTACAACCGTCTAACTGAACCATTTTACGACCGTTCTTGGCAAGTCGAAGTGGTTGGACCGATTACTTCTACCATCGGAAATGGAGAATGGGCAAGTATTGTGGTCTCTAATTTCTGGCACCAATCTCTTGATGCGGGAGGGCAAATCAGTGTTGATGGGCTCAATTATTATCCATTCCAGTTTACCGATAGGGATTCAAATGACCCTGTTATTGAACTCGATCTTAACTTTACTGCAGAAGGCTTGACTCCATACTATGATGTCAACAAACCGCACAAAGAGATGAGGGCATTCCCAATGCCCACAGGTGGCCTCATCTTCCCAAGTTACTACTCAAACGGAAATGCTGCATACATGGACACCACCTTGTCGTGGAATGAATTAGAAGTTCAATTCCCGTCCGAATATTGTCATTATGATTCAACAGGGACATTGCACTGTGTTGCAAATTCTGGAACTACATTTACTCACTACATGTCAAAAGACGGAGCAGTCACTTGGCAGAATCAGACCTATGACATGGGTTCAGTATCGTCTTCAATTGAAGAATGGGAGTTTCAAGCCAACGGAGAACTTGACCTTTTCGTGCTCAACATCCGCTACCAAAGTACCGAAGGGCCTGATGTTGACATGGTCTACCATGTTCGAGGCTACTCAGAAGACATGTCACCTGACACTTTGACATACATTGGACAGGGAGACTTAGATTCGACCTCAGGCGCTGGAAACGATATTCGATTTGACTTCGCTTCGCTCGGCATTCTTAGCGATGGAGGAGTCGTTGTCGCCTACCATGACTCTACTGACCCTGACCCGTTATTTGCTGTTGAACTCGAATTACCATATGAGATGGATTGAGCATTTCACCTTCGATTTCAACATAGGCAAATATTTCACTTTTCACATAAAATGAGGGTGTTTGAGCAATATCCTCAAAAGCCCTTGACAAACGATGTGATACATGGTTCTGAGTACCCTGCCCGGTGTTGGTGAACGACTTGCGCAAAAAATAACCGATCATTTTGGTGGAGAAGACCAGGCTCTGGCTTCATTAAAATCGGGTGATATAGCACGAATTGCTGAAATTGAGGGTGTCTCTCCCAAAAGAGCATTAACACTCGCTCGAATGGTTGCAGGACAATCTGGATCTTTTCTGGCAACCAAAGAGGCTGAACGCCTACATCGTAGCCTTCTCAATGACATCGTTTCATTCGCTTCTTGTGCAGCTACCCGTGAGAGAATGCAATTGCTGATGCCACTGGAAAATCCTGCTGAACGTAGATTAAAGGTTAGCCATGCGATGAACTATGCCACAACATATTCTGAGCGTATGAAAACGCTCAGTGGGCTGTTTCACAACCTCCGACAAACCCGCTTCAACAGCGAAAGATATGAACGAGTTGTAGTTTCGAAAAAACCACTTGATTCGTTCAAAAAATGGTGCAGAGTCTTGCAACCTGGCGATGGAGAAACATGGAAAGACTACACCGTTTTCAAATCAGTAACATGGATTGGTTCTGGTGCACCTGTCGATACACCTGATGGATGGGTCGTATTGCCCGATGCGAACAATACAGAACTAATCCTACCTGAGCGAACTATTGATTGGTTCCGGCATAATATCCGCACTCTTACCGTTATCTCAGATGTCGTTCAGATGGGACGTAACCCCGCCGAGAAACACCCTTTCATCGATGAATTGTATGCATTGACATTGGGACTTGAAAAACTTCCAGAAATTCTCATGAGCATCGATGAACAAGGCGATTTAGACATCATGGCTGATGTCAAAGACCGTCTGTGGAAAACTGCGAAAGCGCTTGAAGAGCAGGTCAATATTGAGGTTGGCCAAGCGATGAACGACGCAAAAATGGACCTTAGCGGAGCGGAGTTGCTCGAAGCTCTTTCAGACGGTGCTGCATTCCAAAGAAAATTGCAAGAGGCAACGACCGATGTCATCACTGAGGCAATGGAAAAAGCAAAGCAAACTATGATCGAGACACTTGAAGGAACCGGCGTTCGATGCCCTTACGACATATTTTCATCTCAATGGCCAGCCAAAATAAACCGTAAAGCAATTGATGAAATTGACTCTGCCTTGGAAACAAAACTCAGAACTGGAGAAATTGAGCACATGCTGATTCTTGCAAAGAAGCTCGGACCTTTACGGGAACGTTGTGAAGAAGTTATACGTTCACTCATAGAATTTGATCAATGGGTCTGTATTGCACAGTGGGCGATGGAAAGAAATTGTGTCCTTCCCGAAATAGTCGACCATGGAATATTCATTGAAAACGGCAGGCACCTCCTCCTTGGATGTCAACCTGACCCTGTCACATATGGACTTGGATTTGCTGGTGAAAAAGCAGACCAACAATCTCTCGCATTACTCACCGGAGCAAACTCTGGCGGTAAGACTACACTTCTGGAATTGCTTGCACATACCTGTATTCTGGCACACATGGGACTACCAGTACCTGCTGATTCTGCACGTGTAGGTCAGGTTGATGCGTTGCATATTTTAGCCAAGGCAGGTGGAACTCAAAGCGCTGGAGCGCTTGAACAAACACTGGTTGAACTCGCCAATGTTGTAAGCGACCCTACTCCAAAACTCATTCTTGCTGATGAACTTGAAGCAATAACCGAACCGGGCGCTGGAGCTCGAATTATTGCAGGTATGTTACTGGCTGCGGAAGCGCAAGATGATACTTGCATGATGCTTGTGACACACTTGGCCCCTGCAATTATCAAGGCAACCGGACGCCAAGATTTGAGAGTTGATGGAATTGAAGCAACGGGCCTTGATGCGAACTTAGAATTGATGGTTGACCGAACACCAAAAAGAAATCACTTGGCTCGTTCAACTCCCGAACTCATCGTTAAACGACTCGTAGAACGAAGCGATGGCCATGCACAGAACTTGTTCCGTGATATCCTTTCAATGTTTAACTGATTAGCAGATACGTCCTGCATCAGGTGAGTATTCATGCATTGGAGCTTGGAAAAAGTCTGCACATGTTCTGTTGACCAGTGGCAAGGTCAATGTCGAGGCAGCCCAATTAATCGTGTAGCCCCCGACTGCAGCAGGAGAGGGAACATAGTCGTCACCAGTTTGGGTGAGCGTAATATGAATTGATTCACCTGCTTCAAGGAAAACATCCATTGGCATAAATTCCATCTTAGCCATGACGGTCGAGAAAGCGACAAGCGCTAAGTTCCCATCACGTCCACCGTCAGCAAACCGGAAGTCCATGACTGCGTGACCAAGGTGTATTCCAGAATCGTCTTTCATTTCTAAGAAGGCATGACCGCCATTTGCAGTGTGTGGTGTCACCGACATGTGGAAAGTTGGCATTCCAGCAATGTGAACATCTCGGTCGAATGGACCGTAGGTCATGGTAACAGGATCAAGCGAAGTGAATGCTATTGAAGCACCGCTTGGACTCATTTGTTGGCCGTTAATAGTGAAGTATTCAGTATCTGGAGCAGGGTAAGTCGTCTCAAGTCTCCAAGCACCTCGATTGTCTTGCATTTCAACACCGAGGGTTGGCGCTCGACCTTCTCCTTTGAGATACCAGTCAAACCAATACAGCATTTCATCAGCCCAATCCCAACGAAGCGTGTATGGATAGGCTTCAGCGCCTTCTCCGGCTGGCAATGTTTCATGTCCTGATTTGCGATCAGGATAATCGTGAGCCCATTGCCCTGCGAGCGTTTTGGTTTCAATACCAGCGGCTTCCATAATTTGGTGGGTAGGGAAGGCCATGTGTGGATCAACGTTCCAATCTTGCATTCCTTGGATAATGTAGACTGAACCGTTGTAATTTTCGATGACGCGACCTAAGAATGAACGTTCCGTCCAGTAGGTGTTACCAGCATATTCGACCATACCCCCTGAAAGGTAAGCGGTGGGACCGTTTACATAGCCCTGAACATAGCCTTCACAGAAATTTTGAGGGTCTTCAGCGTCACCATCAATTCCGAATGAACCGTAAACACCGTTGTGCATGATTGCACCTCGGGCTTCCATGCTTCCATTTCTCCACATGAGTTCATGCACGCCAATGAGTCCAGACATCGGAACGATTGTTGCAAGGTGGGGGTTACCGAATGTTGCGGCTTGCCATGGAGTAGAACCGTCATAGGATTTCCCAATCATTCCAACTTTTCCGTTCGACCATGGTTGTGTTCCAAGCCAAGTAACTGCTGCATCAATGCCGCGTTGCTCATCTGTTCCCATGAGGTCCATGCAATGGTTTGATTCTCCAGTACCAAAGACTGACACTTGGGCAACACCGTAGCCATGTGGTACATAATTTTCGATTAAAAATTTGCCGAGACGGTCAGCGGGGGTAAGTGCGTCTACATCGCCATCGTTGTAGTAAGGTCCGACTTCAGCAATCACAGGAACTTGGCATTCAGCAGAAAGATTAGCAGAAGTCCAATCACACCCTTCAATCACGGGCAGCCAAAGTCCGAGGTGGACTTGTGCATTACCGGTGACTCCAGAACCGCCATCAGCAGCGGTGATGGTTGGAACGGGAACAAAGACAGATTGAACCGCATCAATTGCATAACTTCCATTCACAGTGACTCGTGAATAAATATCAGAATCATCGTATTGTATATCGCTACGCTGGTCGGGTTCAGGATAAACGTCGTAGAGCGAAGATTCTTCAGCTTCCTCAGCGTTTGGCTCGCCGAAACAGCCCGACAAACTCGCCGTCATCAAGACAAACAATATGAGCCACGGACGGAAGTTCATATACAGGGCTGGTAGGGTCTGTTTTTTGAACACACCGGCTGTTTGGTTTCTAAATAAAAATCCTTATTCATCTTGAGATGCGTTTCGGTTTTCAATTTCAGCTCGAACTTCATCCATATCCAGTTCCTTGATTTTCCCCACCAAATCTCTTAGCGCATCTTCAGGAAGTGCACCGGGCTGCATGAAAACGCCGATGCCTTCTTTGAATACAATTGTTGTTGGAATTGAACGGATATTGAACGACTGAGCAAGTTGAGGTTCAGCCTCAGTGTCGATTTTTCCAAAGATAACATCTGGGAATTCTTCGGAAACCCGTTCATAAACTGGACCATATGCTTTGCAAGGTCCACACCACTCAGCCCAAAAGTCGAGCAAAACAATCGAGTTGTTGTCGATGATATTGGCAAATTCAGGCTCACGAATCTCTACAGATGGCATATTTGTTCTGGTAAATCGGCGCTACTTCAACATGTTCGTTGGTAACCGCCGAAGCGACGAGTTCATGTGCTCACGGTGAAACGGCAAACCATGCGACTCGCCCGTTTGGCAACCGTTCTTGTGCTGATTCTCTTTTTGGCGCCTCTCACTCCATCGATTTCTGCACCCTATGAACCCACTGAAACTTCCAAAGCCAGTGCTCGAGATTCCGATATCGTCATTTCTGAAGTGTTCATCAGTCCAAGTAATCTTGTATCAAATGAAACTGATAGCAATATCTACGATGCCGTCGACTGGAACAACGATGGAGAGTATGGTAAAAATTCTGATCAGTTCATCGAATTGTGGAACACAGGAACGACGCCTGTCGATGTTTCAGATTGGAAATTAAGCGCCACATCAGGTAGCCCTCCATGTCAGTTAGCATGGAACACAACAATTGATGCAGACGGTCGAATTGTAGTCTTCAGTGCAGATTCAGATATTTACCTCGACTTTTTCGATGGTGAGACTGTATCTGTCACTGACACATCAAACACCGTTGCTGATACAATGACGATTCCTGAACAATTTGCCTTTTGGGGCAATTCAATCGTCGAAGATTCATCAGGGAGTTTAATCGAGGTTACCCCAACTCCTGGCTTTGGCCCTGACGACCCTGCTTCTACGGTAGCACTCAACATCGTCAAATGTTTCAAAGTCTCTGAAACCAGTTCGGATGCTTTCCTTCTCAAAGGTCGAGTCGTAACAATGGAATCAGAAAACAGTGTTTTGAACCAAGGAAATGTCTTGGTCCGTGACGGTAAAATTGACGCTGTTTGGTCTTCCAGTTCCTCTGTCCCTTTAACCGCTGATTTAACCAACGTTCCCGTCATTGAAACAAATGGCACGATTTATCCCGGTTTGATCGACCTGCACAATCATATGCACTACAACCACATCCCATTGTGGGACTTTAATGTCCATTTGAACGAACAACAACGTTCAGATGAAGGTGGATACACCAACCGGTATCAATGGGGCAATAACTGGGATTACGGACCAAGTATCACTTGGATGAAAACACATATCCAATCCTACAGCCAATGGGATATGGCAAGTGAACAGATGAAATACGCCGAAGTGCAAGCTGTTTCAGGCGGCGTTACTGCTGTTCAAGGCTCGCCTGGCTCAAGTACGCAAGCATGGGACAGCATGCTATCACGAAACATTGAACTCTACAATTTCGGTCAAGATGGCATCTCTACATGTGCTGTCTGCGGTGCAGCCGATGACGATTATACCGGTGGACACCTTATTTCGCAAAACCAATCTGGAACATTGAATGCTTGGTTTGTTCATCTTGCTGAAGGAGTGGATTCCAGCAGCAAGAGTGAGTTTGATGCTCTGTGGGATAAGGGACTCATCATGGATGAGACCGTAGCGATTCACTGCACAGCCCTTGACCGATCACAGTTTGATAAGATGGCAACAGTTGGTGCTGACCTCGTATGGTCGCCGATTTCGAACCTCTTGCTCTACGGTAACACGACCGATGTTCGAGCTGCAGATGCTGCAGGTGTTACGATTTCGCTTGCTCCTGATTGGGGGCCAAGTGGTTCTAAGAATAATCTGCATGAACTCAAAGTTGCAGATTTATGGAATACTGATGTGATGAACTCATACTTCTCCGATTACCAACTGGCTGCAATGGTCACCAGTAATCCTGCCAAGGCTGCAAACTGGGATGCTTTTGTCGGGCAAATAAAGCCTGGAATGTATGCCGACCTTGTGGTCATGGACACCTTCCATGAGGATCCATATCGAAACCTCATTGAATCGATTGATGCAGACGTTCGATTGACTGTCGTTCATGGTAAAGCAGTGTTTGGCGATGTGGATATTATGACTGCACTCAATCAAGATGATTGGGAGCCAATCACCGGCGGCGGCGTCAGTAAAGCAGTTGATGTCACCTCAATGACTGAGACCGAAGGTATGCAAACATGGGCAAGTATCGAATCTGGGCTCGCTATGGCTATGCGTAACAATGTCACTGATATTCGCGAAAACTGGAATGCACCTGACGGCGTTGCATGGACTACAGATGCTGAAGTCCAAACCTATCTTGATTCAAAGTATGACGGTGATTATAATGATGGAGTATCGCATCTGAAGAGCATGACTGTCGACCCTATATTCACAACAGGTGATGAGCGGTACTTCGACGTCGTCAACCGAAGTACTCATGGAAACACACATGTCAACTTGACCAAACTCTACGCCTACTATGACATTCCAATGGATGATGGTGAACGCACTGGAGTGAATGTCGATTTAGATACTGACCCTCAACAAGATGGGACATCTGGTAATTCCAATAACGATAATACCGATAATTCTGGTTCAAATGACGGCTCGAATGATGCTGATACATCTGATAACACCAACACAGGTAATACTGGAGATACTGGGGATGGCACTCAAGATTCGACAAATACAGACTGTCTACCTGGCGACACCTCTGAAGCGTGCAGTGAGGATAATGATGCAATGGGCGATACGGATTCAAGTTCTTCTGACAGCTCGAAAAATCAGGCAATCTTTGCCCTCGTTGCCTTAGTAGTCGTTTTAGCAGGTGGACTGTTTTTCGCCGGCCGGAAGAATGACACCGAATTAAATTTGAATCAAGAAGCACTCATCGAAAAAATGTGGGATGATGAAGTCATCGAGGGGGCAACTCAACTTGAAGCAAATGAAGAATCTACATTCATTCCAGCACTGCCACCAATGGGTGTTGCCCCACCTCAATCGAGTGGAGAAGAATAACTACTCAAGTGTCCATGAAGGACCTTCTGGAGTATCTTTGACGATGACACCCATTGCCTTGAGTTGGTCTCGAATCTCATCGGCTTTTGGCCAATCTTTGGATGCTCGCGCTTCACCACGAGCAACCAATAAACGCTCAACATCCTCTGCAATTTCAGCTCGTCGAGGATCTTCCTCGGGTTCAGCAAGGGCCATTTCACGTGAAGGAAGTATTCCAAGAACGGTACCTGCAGTTTCTTCAAGCCAATCGACAGCATAATGAGCAAAAGCGTGGAGATCTGTTTGGTCTAAACCACTGTCCAGCATTTTGCTGATTTCCCGTATTGCACCCAAGACTTTGGCAACTGCTTCACGGCTGTTGAAATCGTCATCCATCGCTTGAGCGAACCCTTCACCCATTTTTTCAAGCATCCCTAAACATCGAGAAAGAGGTTGCTGGCTCGAGATTTCCGCATGTGGCAAATCGACTCGAGGCGTTCCAGAATCAAAGAGATTTAAAGCTCGGACATACGTTTCTAAAATTCGATTATAATTTCGCTCAGCGTCTTTGAGAATCGTTTCATTCATGTCAATAGGTGAGCGATAATGTGCATTGATTAAGGAAAATCGAAGTACCATTGCGTCTACTTTTTCCAGTATATCTTGAATGGTCCAAAAATTCCCTAAGGATTTGCTCATTTTCTCTCCATCGATGTTCACAAAGCCATTGTGTAACCAATGATGAACGACTGGACTGCACCCTGTATGGCACTCGCCCTGAAATATTTCAGCTTCATGATGTGGAAAACGTAAATCATGACCGCCACCATGAATATCAAATTGAGCACCAAAGTAATCCATCGACATTGCAGTACATTCAATGTGCCATCCGGGACGGCCCGGACCCCATGGAGATTCCCAAGTAGGTTCTCCGGGTTTGGCAGATTTCCATAGAGCGAAATCCTTGTGATCTTTCTTGGCAGAGCCAGTAGCGCCAACTCGCCCACCTGCACCCGAACGGACCGCTTCGATGTTTTGTCCCGTTAACACACCGTATTTTTCGGGGGCTGAATCGATGTGAAAGTAAACTCCTTCTTCGGTTTGATACGCATGACCCTTGTCGATAAGGTCTTGAGTTATGCGAATCATGTCGTCAACATACTCTGTACATCGCGGATAATCATCTGCTCGAAGGATATTCAGTGCATCCATGTCTTCATAGTATGTGGCAATGTTATCATCCACGAGAACCTTCCAATCTATACCAGTTTCATTCGCACGATGAATAATTTTGTCATCGATATCAGTAAAATTTTGCACGTAATGAACATCGAACCCCGATGCTTCAAGCCAACGATGTATCAAATCAAAAGCCAAGTAACATCGGGCATGGCCCAAATGACAACGGTCGTAAACAGTGACGCCGCAGACATACATCGAAACTTTCCCGGGCTCCATAGTCGAAAAATCGACTTTGGTTTTCCTTCGAGTGTCGTGCAGTCGGATAGGCATGGGATTCAACCAGCGGTATGAACGGCCTCACTTGAAGGTTAAGATACCCCGGCCGGTAGGATGGAGTGGTTGAGACGAACATGACGACTCCAAAGACGATTTTCGTAACCGGAGTAAATGGTCACATTGGCAACCATATTGTCCGTGATTTACTCGAGAACGGCTACAAAGTCATTGGTTCGGTTCGGGATTTAACCGACCCTCTCAAAGTCGACCATGTTCGACAGCATGCGATTGATTTGAACTGTGAGGAAAACCTTCAGTTGGTGGAAGGGGACGTGCTTGATGCAGATGGGTGGATGGAAAAAATCGAAGGTTGTGATGCCCTTTTCCATACCGCAACCGTATATTCAAACTCAAAAGATGCAGAAATTATCCTCGATACAGCAAACAAAGGCACAACTCATCTGTTAACTGCTGCCAAAAATGCAAACATACCAAGAGTAATTTACACTTCCAGTATCGCTGCAGTTGGCTCTTTACCCAAAGGTCGGGAAAAAACCGAAGAAGACTGGCAGACACAACGCTCTTCCCCATATACAATTGCTAAAACTGAATCAGAAAAACAGGCATGGTCTCTGGCAGAAAAGTATGATTTGGATTTACGCGTGATCAACCCCGGCGGAGTATTAGGGGGAGGATTTGTTGAACCAACCCCAAGTGTTGATTATTTTCCCGATGCAATTGCAGGAAAATTCCCAGTTGCTCCAAAAATTCCTATCCCAATAGTCCATGTTCGTGATGTTGCCCGAGCACATCGTAGAGCATTTGAAGTCGATGAAGCAGAGGGCCGATTTATTGTTGCTCCGCACAAAAACAAGACAATTGCAGATGTGTGCCGAGCCATTCGTGAACTCTATCCAAACTCAAAATCTCCGCGCTATGCAATTCCTCGCTCTTTGATGTTCATTGTCGTGTTTCAGGATTGGTTAATGAGTAAGTTTGGGGCGAAGCGAAGGATGACGAGAAAGGCTGTTAAAGGGTATTTTAGAGGCGATGCAAACATATCCTCGCAAAAGGCAACTGAAGTATTAGGCATCAAATGGGAGACCTTCGAGGCGTGCATCAGAGACACTGTGGAGGCTTTTGACAGTGAACTCTGAAGAGTTGAGAGAACAAAAAATAACTCGATTCAAAGTGAGTGACCGTTCTCTCGCCCGAATGGGTTGGCTGCTACCGCTGCTCACCGTGTCCTGCTCGATGAGTGTTCATCTCTTGAGCGGAAATGCTCGTGATATCCCTTTTTTCATTTCTGAATCAGATTATCCAGGCGTGGAGAGATGGATTTTCACAACCGGATTAGCGATAAGTGGCGTGGTTCTTGGTGTCCTTTCATTTCGTTTCAAAAAAATGTTTGACTGCAATGAAAAGTCCACCAAAGTACGACGCTCTCACATTTGGGGAATGACAACGGGGGTATCGCTTGTCGTCTTGGCCTTCGCAAATATGTACGACTACCTCATCCTGCATTGTGTTGCCTCTCTCCTCGTTTTCGGTGGTGGATTGATGTGGGGAAATACGACACATTCACTGTTTGAAGAAACAATGCGAGCTGCAAGAAGATTGCGTCAGTTTGGACTCAGTCTCGCATTGATTGGATTTACTACAATGAATCTTGCTATTTCCGCATATGTTGTATTCAACTGGTCTGAAGTGACAAAAAGCGGTTCTCTTCAACTTCATCTTGATGATATACAACCAGTGGTTGATTACGCTGCACCTGCCGAGTATATCCTGTTCCTTGGTCTCGTCATCACGATGGCATCCATCGATTGGGACTTGAAAGAAAAGAATCCTTCTCATCAAAGTGATTGAAGCGGCTTCACCAATGCATCAGTCATATCGATGATTGGCTTTTCGCAACTAAATACGAGGCTTTCTTCCAGCGTCATATCACCTATTTCTAATGCTTTTTCAATAACCGCAGATACTGCTTCGGGATGATACTGGACGGTAAGAATAGGACGTTCAGGGTGTTGACAGGCTGCGATAGGGCAGTGGTCTGAAGAGGCGATAATCTTCATTTCGCCAGGATCAACCACATGGTCTTGATGAGTGAAAAGAGCATTGACAACTCGTCCATCCTCATAGTTCACTTCAGTAACCAAAGCACTGTTTTCCTCTGCGCGAATTACCCTACCACCAAGCGATGCAGCAATGATTTGGTGACCAAAACAGATTCCTAAGATTGGTATTGCAGTGGTTTGGATTAATTCAGCAACATCGTCCATCCACCCCTCCCATTGCGATACATTTCTTCGAGAACCTGTGATAATAATCAAATCTGCATCGACGGGCTGTTGAACAACTGTTCCAAACCCATAATCAACCCGCTTCGTGACATGTGGAGACCAGAGAGATACCTCTGGAGAGTCAAAATGTGAAAGAATCTCACGAACGCCTTCACGGCCAAATGATTGACGTTCAGCGAGAAGGTCAACGATGAGAATGTGCATTAATTTCGACCACCAAGAGCGAGAATTTTGCGATCAAGAGATGAAAGTGCGACCGTAGAAGGATCAATTCCCTGCTCACAAGCACCCATCCAAACTTGAACAAAAATATCTCGATGAGAAAGTACGTGCTTTATTTCTCCAATAAAGGTGAGCGATTCAACATCAATCTTCTCCTGCATTTGAGGTCCCCAAAGACCTGCCAAGATACCGTCTTCGCCACGCTTTACTAATTGTGGAAGGCCTGATTTATCATAGCGAAGTTCACACATAAGATCGAGCCTTTTCCTCTTCACTTTCTTTGGCTGTGGGAATGAAATTGCTTCACTTTGCCCTGAGCAAGTCTGCGATACGGGGCACTGGTCACATTTTGGACGCTTTGGCGTACAAACCGTAGCACCTAATTCCATGAGCGCTTGGTTCCAGTTTCCTGCATCGTTCGTGAAAAGAGTTTTTTCAGCCCAATATTCAACTTCTTTAATCGAAGGATTCAGTGATTTGTTTTGTCTTGCCATGACCCTACGGATGTTACCATCGACGCAGGCCACAGCTTCCCCATGAGCAATACTTGCAACCGCAGCAGCAGTATAAGGCCCAACTCCAGGCAATTTGAGAAGTTCTTCAGAAGAGGTTGGAAGTATTCCGTCAAAGCCGCCTTGACTTGAGGGAAGGCACACTTGAATCGAAAGAGCATGAAGACGGCGTGCCCGACTGTAATATCCTGCACCTTGCCAGAGATGGAGTACTTCATCAACATCAGCATCTGCCATTGCTTGAGGTGTAGGGAAGCGTTCAACCAGTTTGAGCCAATACTCGATACCACGACTCACTTGAGTTTGTTGGAGCAAGATTTCAGAGAGAAGTATTTTCCAACTGTCTTTGGTGTGACGCCAAGGCAAATCTCTTTTCTTCTCAGAATACCATTCAAGTAGGTGGCCTTGAGAAAGATACAGAACCACAATTTCACCTCTGAGTCGATCAAGCCTCTGCCGTTTCTAATGCTGCCTTTTTGGCTTCAATTGCAGCATCATTTGCTTTGATTTGTTCCCAGACAATTTCTGCGATATCCTTGACTTCCATCTCCACTCCGATAGCAGAGAGTCCGTCAGTAACCATTGTCGAGCAGAAAGGACAACCAACTGCAACAGTGTCAGCACCGGTTTGAGCGAGTTCCTTTGAGCGAATGATATTTACTCGGTCATGGTCCTCATCGACGTGCTCTTCCATCCACATTTGAGCCCCACCAGCACCGCAACAGAACGACGCATCTCCATGGCGTTCAGTTTCGACATCTATGCCACCTATCGCATCCCGAGGTGCATCTAATTCACCTCCAATTCGTCCAAGATAGCATGGGTCGTGGAATGTCACTGAACCATCATGCTTTGGCTCTGGAAGCATTCCTTCACCTTGTAAATGGCTAATCAGTTGTGAATGGTGCATGACTTCAATATCTTCTCCCCCGTAATCCTTGTATTCTTTCCCGAGGGTATGGAAGCAATGCGGGCATGAAGCAACGATTTTCTTGACACCAATTTCTTCGAATGTGGCAATATTTGTTTCAGCGAGCATTTGGAAAAGATACTCATTTCCGGCTCTTCGTGCAGCGTCGCCACTGCAACCCTCCTCCATTCCGAGAATACCAACATCAAGTCCGGCTTCTTTCATGATGTTGATGGTATCTCGAGCCACTTTCTTGTTTCGCTCATCGAACGATGCGGCACAACCGGCGAAGTAGATGTATTCCGCAGGCTCTGCGACCTTAACATCAAGATCAGCAGCCCAATCTGCACGTTCATGGGAAGGCAATCCGTATGGATTTGAATCTGATTCAAGATTTTCGATGGTCGCCATGAGCGGCATTACTGTATCTTCTACAGATTCATGGAACTCCATACGCTCCATCATCAAGTGGCGACGAGCGTCGGTTAATTTTGGGACGTGGTCGATGTAAATAGGACATGCTTCGACGCATGCATGACAGGTTGTGCACGCCCAAATTGCGTCCTCTCCGAAACGTGCAATGATATCTTCTTCAGGTGTTTCACCTGCAAGAAGTGTCGTCACGTTATCATTTGCATAATGTCGTACATCGTGTATAATTTGCATAGGATTGAGTGCCTTACCAGATGCGTAAGCAGGGCATACGTCTTGGCATCGTGCACAGGATGTGCATGCCCAACCATCGATGAGATTTCGCCAAGTCAAATCTGAGTAATTTACCGTCCCAAACGATTCGATGTCAAGATCGTCAAGTGAAACCGCCATTCCATCCTCGCCACGTGCAAGTGGTTCCATCGTACCCATTGGGCGCATGTCATGGAAGAAAACATTGGGAAACGCCATGACTAAATGCATGTGTTTCGATAACGGAATCAAGAACAAAAATGTGGATATTGCCAGCATATGCATCCAATATGCTCCGACAACAATCGCCGTACTTGGCACAATTTCTGAAGCAACCCAAGCACCGATAGGCTCCCAAGTCGACGAAACCGTTGATTCACCGGCTTCAACGAAGAAAGAGGTGACGGTGATGGTCATAATGAGAAAGAGAATGAAATTACCTTCAAGTTGAGATTTACCCTTCAACTTTTCAGGTGTAAAGATAACTCGACGTATCAAAGCAGCCACACAACCGACCAATGCAAGAGTGTAACCTGTCTCTACGACCAGATTCCATGGGCCACGAACGATATTCGGCAAGATGTTGTGTGAAAACCAATTTGCGGTTGCTAAATCAAACATATCGGTAGAGAGCATCAAGAATCCCCAAAACATGAGAACGTGGATTCCTCCTGCAATACGGTCTTTGAGGACCTTTTTTTGCCCGAGCCAGCCGGTAATTACTTCCTTAATTCGGGCTCCCCAATTGTCAAATCGGTCATCAGAAGAACCTTTCATGACTAAGCGGGATGCTTTGACAACTTGATACAAGAAAAACGACCCTGACACACCACCTAAGATGAGTAAAAGGAACCACCCAGAAAAAGGACCGTACATCATTGTCAATGGATGTTCCATAGCAAAAAGTCCCCCGGGGAGAATCCCCTAGTCTTAACCGAAGCAACTCCAACGCTTCAATCCACCGTTAATTTTTGATTCTAAGCCACAAAAGAGGAACAAGGGATATGAAGCGCGAGGTACTGGTAAGTTTGAGGGGGATTAAATGGGTCGGGTTTCAGCGAGTGCGCCTGGAAAGTGTATTCTGTTCGGAGAACACGCAGTGGTCTATGGCCAGCCTGCAGTCGCAGTTGCGATTGAACAAAGAATTTCAGTTCAAATTGAAACCATGAAATCAGGCAGCGACGTATGGAAAATCGACGGCATGGAATTTGATGCGAATCGACATCCGCATGTCCATGCTCTCCGCAATCGCTTGTGGCAAACACAGCAAGGAGCTCCAAATCTTTCGATTCAAGTTACTGGCGACATTCCTCCGGCTTCCGGACTGGGCTCTTCAGCAGCACTTTCAGTTGCATCAAGTGCTGCATTGAGGGCTGCCCGTGGAAGATGGTATAATTCATTGGAGGGCAAGCAAAGTATTCACTGGTCTGAAGGGTATTCAAGCGATTTCGACAACGATGAAATATATTCATCCGATGACAACGAATTCGAATTATTTCGAAAAGGTAAGGAAGGACAAACGGTTCGATATGAAACCGGCAAAGGAACTGTTGATGTCGACGAATGCGCCTTACTCGGTCATGCTGTTGAGGCTGCTGCTCAAGGTGGTCGAGCATCACCAATGGACGCATCTACATGTGCTCATGGAGGAATAGTTTTGCTCTCTGATCAAATCGAAACCGATGAAAAATATCTTTACTCTCGCCAATTGATGATGCCAGAGGGTGAAAGGTCATGGCATTTACATTCAATTGAGTTACCAAATACATCTGAAGACATTTACTTGGTGATTGGCAATACTGGAGTCTATGCTCCAACTGCCCAACAGGTGGCCAAAGTAGCTGCAGTTCTCCAAGCAAAGCCTGAACGAATGAAGGAGATAGAAACCATTGGAATAATCGCTCGGCGAGGTATTCAGTCCTTGAAAGACGGAGACTATCGAGCGGTTGGCAGAGCGATGACAGAGAACCAAATCATGCTCCAAGGTTTAGGTGTTTCATGCCCAGAGTTGGAAAATCTAATCCGAGCTGCTGCACCTACTTCGATGGGAGCGAAACTTACCGGTGCTGGCGGTGGCGGATGTATGGTCGCGCTGACAAAAAATCCCAAAGCAACAAGTGAAGCTATCGAGTTGGCCGGTGGTAGAACTTTAATTTCCTCATTTGGCAACACTGGCTTAAGTATCGATGAGGTGGAAAATTTGCCACTGTGGCACACTGGATGAGGAAATGCATCGCAGTTGCCTCTTTTTGAGTAAAAATAGAACTACGGTGCCTGCCTTCTTTTTATATAGTCGTTATATATGGCCCAACTATGACAACTGATGAAGAACGTCTAACTGTAGTGAATGTGGTAGCGAGCACTCGTGTCGCTGAAGAACTTGATTTGCCGGATATTGCTATCCAGCTCAACTGTGAATACGAACCTGAACAATTCCCTGGTGTCGTTTACCGGGTTACTGATCCGAAACTTGCAATTCTTATGTTCCGCTCCGGACGTGCGGTTTGCACCGGTGGAAAAGACGAAGCGAACATCGAAACCGGTATCGAGCGAATGATTGCCGACTTGCGTGAAGCAGGAATCGAAACTTGGGACCTCGACCAGGTCGAAATCGAAGTTCAAAACATGGTTGCGACTTACGCCCTACACTATCCAGAAGACTACGATGGAAAAGACAAGTTTACCAACGAACCTCAAGCAGGAGTTCCACGTAAACTCAATTTGAACAACCTTACTTTCCACTTGCCTTTCGATAAGGTCGAATACGAACCAGAACAATTCCCTGGTTTGATTTATCGACTCGATTATCCAAAGGTTGTTTGTTTGATTTTCGGAAGTGGAAAGATGGTAATCACCGGTGCTCGACATAAAGACGAGATTCTCGAAGCTGTTGAAATCATCAAGGACGAATTGGCAGACCTTCTGTGATTCTACCCCATTGCAAGAGAATGTTGATGTTCTATTGCGAACGTGGTCAACCATGGCCAGAGGCTCGTACCGGCTCGCATCCTCTTTGATGCTGGTGTTCTTGCTGTTTTTGGCATCTATGCAACCGTTATTTTTACCTTCGAGTTTAGACGAGGATACGAATGTTCACTACTCGTCGCAAGACCCTGGTGTTCAAGATGTTCCGACATGGCGGATTGGTGACAAATGGGTCTATTCAGGAACCTTTGATCCAACCAAACTTGTAACAGATTCAGGCGTTCAGGCAACGGTTGGTGAGATTTACGGTGATTCAACCGCAGAAGTGACCGCAATAACTGAACGAAATGTAGACAACATGACCGTTCTCGCATACACTCTTCGCACTTCTGCTAATTTCGATAAATCAGGTGTATCTCTTGACGGTTACAGCGGTAATGTCTACATCACGTTTGAACAAACAGAATATCTTCGAGTAAGTGACTTGTCGTCGATGAGAAGTGACCTCGAATTGTATATCCGATTCGTTCCTTATGGACTGTCAAGTTTAGCCCAAGTTCTCGGAGACATAACCATCACGAACACCTACAGCCCAGTCAGCGAAGTTTACGATTTCCCGCTTCGAGCAGATGAACAATGGACGACAACGACAACTTCCTCTTCTGCTTGGTCTGGTTCAAGTGACTACATCACCCCCTTCCCCGTACCGTCTTCAGATACGAACAGCACGACTTGGGAGGTCACTGACATCGGAAAGCCTCGAAATTCCTATGGTGAGACAATTGGATATGGAGGTTGCAATGCATCATACGAACTCACCTCACTCAACAGCGATGGTGAGCAAAGTGGTTACCGCTGGTATTGTCCAGAAGCACGCAACTTTGCTTGGCTCCACACCGAAGATGATATCGGATTGGTCATTGACTTCCGGCTGAAAAGATACATGCCTCTTGATTCAGTGGGTGTTGAGCAATACAGTAACCCCGGCACCCGCGACGAGTGTTTACATGTAGATTTAGAGAGCGATATTACCGCCTTAAACACACCAATGGCAGTTTGGGTTAACGCTTCGTCAAGTTGTTTTTCTACGACTGCTAACATTCCTCTGGAGATTCGTAACGAGGCGATGAACAATGTTGTATCAGTTCTTACAGCGAGTAATGGAAGTGCTTATGCTGTGATGAATATGGGTAATGCGAGAGATTCATCAGCATCAGCACTTGACTGGGCAAGTCATGGAATTGTCGCTCGCATTCAGCCGTCTGCTTCCTCGTCATTTGGTAACGCTGTTGGCGCAACAACGCTCACGTTAGATGAGTTCCTTGTCGGATTGGATCTTATCTCAAGTGAAAGTTTTGCGAAGGTACTCCGCAACAGAAGCGGAGTTGTGACGGAGTTAAACTCGTTATCAGGATGGAATATTTTACCCGGTGACGATTTATTAGTCGAAGTTGCCGTTCAAAACCGAGGTATTACCTCAAGTTCGCCAACAACCATGACCATTACGCACCCAGACGGTCAAACATCAACTCATCCACTCCCCTCACTTGCAACTTATGAAGCACATAAAGTGAATTTCACTTGGACGGTGCCTGCGAACCAAGCAATTGGAATTGTTCCAGTCTCTTGGCAAGCCGACCCCGATGGTGTCAACTCTGCAGACGCAGATTCGACCAATAACATTGCAGAACTGTCGATGTTTGTTGGACGCTTGCCAACTCCACAAGTCGTGGATTCTTCTGCTCTCACTCTCGAACGCATTCAACTTCATGCAAACCAAAGTTTTGATGAAGATGGTGGCAATGTAACTTGCGTATTCAAGATACCTTACGACGATGGTTCTCGCACTTGGGCTTGGGAAACTCTGCCTTCTCCATCGTGCATGGTTAACTGGACGTGGACCGATGACGGTAACTATCCTGTAGAAGTTACAGTCATCGATGAAGAGCGCGATGAACAAACTGCAATTTTGATGGCAATGATTGGGAACAGGCATCCTAAGATTGAAATCATGAGTGCTCGAAATGAAGCAAAGGTAGAACACCCCATTACTCTCTATGCTTTTGCAAATGACTCCGATTCAGAAGATGTTTGGCCAGGGGTTGTCGATGTTCATTGGCCCGATGCTTTGTGTAAAGAAGGCTACTACACCCGAGTGTGTACAACCACTGCACCAACTGAAGGATGGCATACATTTACTGCTGTTGCGACCGATGATGATTTTGAAACAACAGCAGCGACATTCGATATTCATTTCACGAACATTGCTCCCCACAGCGTATCTATTGCACTTCAGAAAGACAACCAATTTATCGAGAGTGATGAGCAACAAATTTGGCAATTAAACGAAGATGAGCAAGTTGTTGTGAAAGGGCAAGCTCTCGATTCGATTGATGACGTAGAAACGCTAACTCACACATGGTGGCCTGATGGCCAACAACCCTCGTTAATGTATACTTTCAACGGTCGAACCTCGACGTTCCCGATGCAATGGGACACCTCCGGATTACACACAATCCGACTGGAGGTAAGTGACACAGATGGAGAAGCAAGTCATATTGAAGAGCGATGGATTAACATTCGAAACGTCCCACCAGTTATCGAGCCATTAGTTTCGCTTTTACCAATTGCTGAAGGACAAAGCATTACCATCCAAGGCAATGCTACTGATACTGCAAGCGATGTTGATTCCTTAGTTCGGTGCTGGGATATTGATCCTGGAATTGATAGCGATGATTTAGGTGGCGCTGATGATGACTGCGATGTGAGTGGTGATATACTTGAATATGCATGGAATCGAAGTGGTTCTCACACCATCATCTACCACGTGACGGACGATGACGGTGCCCAAACCAGCGAAGTCTTGACAGTTGAAGTCCTCAATATGCCACCGATTGTCCGACTCAAAAGTGTGAGTTGCGTCGCTTACCGAGATTGCTTCCTCAATGCAGAACAAACCATTGATTCCATCAATGATTTAGAGGGACTAACCATTGTTTGGGACCTTGATATTACGGTCGACAGCAACGGTGACGGCATCAAAGACAACGACGCAGACTTAGTCGGTTCTACTGTAACGCACATGTTCCGTAAAGCCGGTACAATTCGTGTCAAAGCCATTGCTTGGGATGAGAATCCTGAACGACCAGGTCAATCAACGATGGTGATTGAAATCGCCCCTCCAGAACGAACATCAATAGAACAAGTCGGTGCCGCGCTGATTGGTGATGAAGCAAATCCATTTGCTCAAATGGGCTTACTCATTGCTACATTGACTCTTCTTGCGATGTTGACTCGTAGAAAGAAGAGCAAGTCAAATGAAGATCCATGGCAACAAAC
>CEQX01014272.1_pt1 | contig 33226 bp, 24 predicted proteins | sample 356261 | NCBI WGS metagenome assembly CEQX01 (sample SAMEA2621076, study PRJEB7988) | marine metagenome | isolation source: saline water (ENVO:00002010), including | reverse complement strand
ATGATTCCAGCCAATTCTTGGGCAGATTCAACTCCAAGAATGGCGAGATTAGCCTGTGCCACAGGATGGACCTTTGATGCCCCCCCTACGATACCTACCGCCATTGGCGTTTCAATGATGCCCACAAGATTGCCCTCATCGTTTCTTTCCCAAGATGTCATTGAACCGTAAGAATCGTTGGAGTAGGCGGCCCAAGCATGGCAACCTGCTTCAATTGCCCGCCAATCTTGTCCACAAGCCACACCTACGCTGCTAATTGCATTCATTACGCCTTTGTTGTGTGTAGCGGCACGAAATGGGTCTGCCATGGCAAAGTGCTGGGCTTCAAGAATTCCTTGAATGACCTGAACTCCATTTTCATAGGTGCCGTCTTCAGAGATTTCCTCAGGAGTGAACACAGCCCGAACTCGAGCCAAACGATGTGCTGCAAGATTTGAAAGAATACGCAACTGTACGCGACCTTTGGTAATGTCTTCAAGTCGCGGTGCAATGAGTTCTGCCATGGTATTGACGGCATTTGCTCCCATCGCATCTCGGCAATCAACAATAATGTGCACAATCAGCATAGGGCCACTAATTGAATCAAGTAGACGCGTTTCAATTCGTTTGCAACCTCCACCCAGGCGAATCATTGTCGATGGGAGACTGTTGCAAAGGTCGATGAGTTCTGGAGAGGCATTTTGTACACTCTTTTCCGCTTCTTTCCAATCGCTGCAATCCAGTACTTGCAACTGGGCAATCATCATTGGATCATCAGAATTAGTGTGGAAACCACCGTTTTTGAGGCATCTTTTGGCCATATTTGAGGCTGCAGCCACAACACTTGATTCTTCAAGGCAGAATGGAATAAGGTAATGCTTTCCGTCAATGACAAAGTTTGTCGCAATCCCAACTGGAAGTGACATGGTGCCGATAACATTCTCAATCATTCGGTCTGCAGCGTCTTCACTAAGTGCTCCACAGGCTTCAAGTGCCTCGATTTGTCCGTCACTTAGATTTGCCATTTGGGCGACAATTTCTCTTCTTTCAGAAACACTGTGGCGGAAAAAACCGCTTAATCGGCTGTTTTCGACTGGCATATGCGTACGTCCACTTCTCTCCACACGACAATACATCATCAAGCAATCGGCAGAAGAGGGCCTAATCGCAAACTTTGTTCAGCTTTTATGATGAATGAAAAAGAGTCATAGTTAACGCCATTAACGCTTTAAATAACGCGTTAAAAAACCGTTAATGTTGCGTTAATGCGATTCAAAACACGACTTTGGCAAATGAATTAACATGTACTAACAGGTCTCTGCAACTGTTGAACAGAGTGAAACATGAAATACCCATTCCTAACTGAGGGTGTATGCGAGTGATAGGGAAAGAAATGGACTTACCCCCAATGGAAACAAACCCATTCTACACTTTACCACTTGAATCCACAGACACAGACCTTTTGGTAGGGCGTAATCACCTGCTACAGGTGCTTTCTCAGTACATGCAATTTCGTTCACATCGGCGTATTTTGTTGCTTGGAGAACATGGATCTGGAAGGACCTCATTGCTTCGCTGTGCATCGAAAGCAGCACCTCTTACGATATATATCGACCATATCACGCCATCTGATGCTGGAAACAATCTCCTCAAAGAAATATGCTCTCATTTTGTTCATGCCAATGTACCGCAAAATCGAGTGGAGTTGACCAATCGGATTCTTCAAGCTGCACAGGATTTCCCGAATGCCTTGCCTTTGGTCGTTATCGACGCATCTACTGTAGATATTTCTGCCCTCAATGTTGCGCTGCGAGACACTCTGCCGATTCTCGAGCGTTTGGAGGCATTGATTGTTGTCGTTCTTGAAACCAAGGACAAGAATCAACTTTCACAATCTGTTCTTCAACAATTAGAACAAATGAACCCCCTCTCTAATTTGGATGTTGATGAGGTACAGTTACTGGTTGAACGTCGTGTAGAAAGGCTAACTGGTCAACCTTTCTCATTCCGGCGTGAAGATGCAGAATATCTATTGGAAAAAACCCGAGGCCTTCCAGCAGAAGTCATCCGAGTCATGCGAAATGCCATCGATTCATCGAAGATGTCTCAGTACACTTACGTCGAGCCCCAATACAAATCCAATGCTTTGGTTACAGAACCGTTGTTTTCGCCTGAACCGGTCGACCCAACAATTCATTCATCACTTGAAACCGTATTTTCTGATGCGGCTGAGCCTCCGGAAATAGAACCTGAGGTGCAAAGTCCTGTTGAGGCCTCAGAACTACAACAACTCGATAGCAAAATTTTTGAGAATATGGAAGATTTTGCGAACAATTTCGACCTTAATCTTGAACAACTTTCCGAAGACCAAGAAAACCAAGATGAACTTGTTCAACTTGAACCACTAGAAAATTTAGGAGATGGATATTCAGCAGCTCCGATGAGTGCCAAGCCCGAAATCATCGACCTTGGACCTCCCGAACTCAACGCACCAAGGCATCTCAAGGGTCTGTTCAGCCGAAACAGGGAATATGTCGGTCGATCACACCACGACGAAACACCCGGAAAGTTTGTTGAGGTCGTTGATGGAGTAGAATTGTGGGAGGACCCCTCGCTACGACCACCCGAGCCAGAAGATGAACCTATTTCGGAAGAAGAATCTGCCTTTTTGATGCACGATGAGGTTGGAATGTTTGAGATGGATGCAGAAATTGGCGATGCTTCTTTTATAGAACCTGAATTTATTGAAGAGTTCAAAGAGGACCAAACAACAGTATCTGCTGCACCAGAACTGCTGAGCGAACTCGCCCAAATGGTACCGTTGATGAAGGCATTAGAAATGGCTCTGTTGGAACCAAACGGAGCAAACCAAACACTACATCGTCGAAAAATTGTTGATGCCCTTGAGGGCATGCAACGAAACCGGACTGGAATAAAGCAGGATTACCCTCTCAATGCAGCACTTCTCTCGTTGCTAACGCCTCATGAAATAGAAATCATTTCAGTTGCAAATGATCGAAGGTTCTCTCCATCGGACAGTGAATTATGCACTCAATTGAACATTAAACGTTCGCGATTGTCACAAATCAGCAATCGCCTACTCAAAGGTGGAATCTTGAGCGTTCGCCCGATTGGACGTAATCGATATTATGAATTGACTCAAGCCGCCCGTGCCCAATTGATTGCATGGAATGTGATTGGAGGTGAGGCATGATGAGTTGGACGATAACATGGTCTTGGCAGGCACCACATCGTATTGCAGCCCTTGCTCCAGTCGAAGGAGGCATGGTCGTGAGCAGTGGATTGGATTTGTACATGATTGAATCCGATGGCGTAGTTCGTTGGAAGGTAGAATTACCGTTTAAGGCGCATTATGCTCAAGCAAACAACGGAGTATTGGGTATTCTTGCAGCACATGGCTTCTACGTTCTCTCAACTGCAGATGGCTCAATGCTTCATGAAGGTCGTTCAACCCCCGGAGGTTTTTCTGAACTTCTAGCACGTCCTGGCGGCGGTTGGATTCTTTCAGGGCGCCAAGGAGGTCTACACCTGTTTACTCACGAAGGAACAGGCATTCGTAGGCTCGATAGTGGCAAAGTACGACGTTTGTTGGGTTGGCTCGACCGAGAACACATGATGTGGCAAGACTCTGATGGAAAATTGTGGTGTGCTCGATTAGCACAACAGGACCAGAAGCGTATCCTCGAAGAGCGTGTTTGGAGTTGGGTAACGCCTCTCATGAGCGGCCGTTTGTTGATGCAGTCGAGTGACGGTGGTATTTGGGAAGGTGTACCTCACCCATTTGGATGGGATTCACTGGAAAAAATTGAGTATGATTCACTCGAACCAATGGAAGGGGTTCGAAGTGCTGATGGTTGGTGGGTTCTCGGCATCGAGGGTCATCTGCATCATCTTTCTGCTCAGAACAATCACGGAAGTCCAACCTTACTTGGTGAATCGATGAATCTCGGAGATCTTTTGATTGTATTAACTCCAGATACGATGGCTACCGCCACTCGTGAGGGTTTGATTCGGCGCTGGTCCGCACCGCACCTTGCGCAGTCAGAGCGCCAAGGACGATATCAGGCTGCAGCAGAAGCTGCATTAGCTAAGAACTGGGATGAACGCCGTGCTATGTTTGTTCGCGCACAAACAGCTGAAGATGAAGGTCGACTCTCACTTGCAGTAGAACTCTACGGTGCATTGGGTCGGACAGACGATGTTCGGCGCCTACTTCAACGCCAAAAGGAGGGTGGAGAGTGACTGAAGAACTTGAAAGAGTCACTCGTGAGCGGGTTGAAAAATATCTCGATATCACAAACCGAGCACGTAAAAAGGCCACTTCACTGTGTTCGGAGGGAAGTTTGGATGCACAAAGGCTGAGCACCATGATGAGAATGGCAGATGATTATGCCTCTGATGCGGCCCATTTCTTGTCAATCGGAGATCATGTGCGGGCTTTTGGTGCAATAAATTATGCACATGCATGGATTGATGCTGGAGTTAAAATTGGACTTCTCGATGGTCACGGTGACGATGTTTTGTTCACACTTCCATAGATTTAGATATCTATTCTATAGAGAATCGACCAATTGTAGCCGCTGATTTTGAGTCACTTCAAGGATGGGAATGCCCTGTTCATACAAACGGCGCTTTAAATCCACATCCACTGTTAAAACAGGAATTCGCAATTCTATTGCTAAAGACACCAGTTGGTCATCTGGATGCGAGGAATCAGCATCAAGAGCCTCGATAGGTTCAGTTTTTTTCTCAAGCAATGGGAGTAGTAAATTTTTATTTCGGGGTCGATGATGATTCAATTGCTCAATCTCTTCTTTCACACTGTCGAGTAATACGAGTTGTGCAGGTCCAAACACTCTTCCAATTTCAGTGTCAATGTTCATTCCTGAATCGATAACAGCAGCCCATCCGCATGCATCAAGAAGGACTTTTTGAACCATGACGACTTTCAAGTTGTCCACGCTCATTGAATTGTTCCGTGTCCAATGAGACGCCATCTCGAGCCAACGCGTCGAGACAGCGACACTCTTTGACCAGTATCAGCACAAATCGGAAGCCTTAGATCGAGTGTTGCTTTACCCTTTTCCGAATTTTTGGTTACGCCAACGGATGTTGCAGTTGCTACATTAATCATCAGCATCTCGTTGTTTCGAAGTGGATAGATTTTCTCTGCAGCCTGACCTTCACCGGCAACCATTGTATCCATCAGTTTAACATCGATGGTCATTGAACTTCGAACTTCGGGTAGGTCGCCTTTACGAGCTACTACTTGTCCAGAAAGGTTGTCTGAAGTTGTTATCGATGGGTCAAGCATGGTTGCCATTCCACACAACCCTCCTGAATGCATTGTATCGAGGTTCAAACCCCCTCCTTGCATGCTCTTGACCGTCGCTTCAATAGGTTCCCATATTGTTTTAGAGCCTTTTTCGATTCTTCGACCAGGTCCAATGATAATTTCATCGCCGACTTCAAAAGTCCCTTCAACGATGCTTCCGCCAATGACGCCACCGCGAAGTTTTGATGGTCGAGTACCTGGTCTGTTAATGTCAAAAGAACGTGCTACATGCATCACTGAGCGCTTATGATTGGAACGGTCAGGGGTTGGAATTGTCTTTTCTATTGCTCCGATAAGCACATCTAAGTTGACATCATGATGTGCGGAAACAGGAATAATAGGAGAGTCTTCCGCAATTGTTCCTTTGAGGAATTCTTTGATTTCGGCGTACGATTCCAAAGCGCGTTCTTTGGTAACCAAGTCGATTTTGTTTTGAACTACAACGATGTTTTCGATTCCTGCAATTTCCAATGCCATCAGATGCTCTCGTGTCTGGGGTTGTGGACAGGCTTCGTTTGCTGCTACCATGAGCATTGCTCCATCCATTATTGAGGCACCCGTGATCATTATCGCCATCAGTGTCTCGTGACCAGGAGCATCGACAAACGATATCACGCGTTCAAGTTCTTTTTCGACATCATCTTTCCCGTCAGGGTGTCGGCCTGTAGCGTAGTATTGACCGTCTTTCGTTTTGTAAAAGGCAGTATCGGCATATCCGAGTTTAATTGAAATACCACGTTTGCGTTCTTCAGAATGGGTATCGGTCCAAATACCCGAAAGTGCTTGAGTGAGCGTTGTTTTACCGTGGTCGACGTGACCCACAAGTCCAATGTTTATTTCAGGTTGTGCGGGAAGCTTTCGTGCCATGCTTCCTACTCCTGTTTAACGAACGCCCTCTCGGGTTTCACTCCGATGCTTCCTCGCTTGTCGCAGAGAGGATATCTCCAAGGGATTTCTTTCCAGCTTCGATGACCTTGAGATTTATTTGGCGGGTATCTTGGCTTATGGTGTTGCCACGGAAAAAGCGTCGCTTTCGTAGACCGTCTGGCTTGTAGCGGAATCGCTTCTTTTCTCCGCCTTTGTTCTTGAACACAAGGTTGTGGCCTTTGAAACCGGTTGACTGGGTGACAAGAACTGCTTGTCGTCGACCACCTTCGAGGTCTCTTCGGAGTGGGGTGCCGGTTTTGTCGGAACCGCCAGTGATTTGGAGTTTGTAGCCAGAGAGCGTCTGTTCACCTTCGCCAACGAAGATTCCGTCTACGGTATCGCCAATTTTCTTACCCAATAATTGAGCATGATTGTTTCCACTAATTTTGAGTGAATAGGACTTACCGCCGTTTTTTGGGTCGGTATCATTCACTACAGCGACAAATTCTCCTTGTTGTCCAACAGCCATAATATCACTTCTAGAACGACCTTGCGACTATCGTCCTGTATTTAGCGTCACCGTTTGATTGCAACTGGAAAAACAGCCCTCAAAATTTCTTTCTGAGCAGCATTTCAAGCCGACTTGCTAGATCTTTTGGCAGATAATGTGGCATACTAAGGTGCGTTGTTCGCCCCCTTCCACCGGTAACTGTAGCGACTCGAGAGGTGATGATTTGCCGTTCTTCAAAGTCTTTCAAATATTTCCAAACCGTGGTATGGCTCTTCATTTTTTGTTCATACTCCTCACAAACTACTGCATAGAGTTGTTCTACATCACCGGTTGTCATTGACTCTTCTTTGGTCAGTCTTCGACACAGTGCCAACAGCACCAACATTGCATTTGAATTGAGGTCATCAATGTGTTCTAGGTTACTTCCTTGACTTGCTGGCTCATTGTTGAGCGGAACGTGAATATCTTCGACAGCCAGTCGGCGCTCACTGTGTTCATCTTGGCGAAATTCACATCGTTCAACTGCCGCGTTGAGCAATTCAATGACTCTTCGTGCATCACCGGTTGGTGCCGCTTTTTCTGCGATAAGACGGAGTATTTCTGTGGTCCAAGTACCGTGAACCAAGCCTTGAGTAGCTCTTTGATTTGCTATGGCTTCCAAACCTTCAACGGTATAGGGCTTGATTCGGATGTGATTGGTGCTCCCCATTCGGGAAATGACTGCAGTTTCCAAAACATCCAAAACTTGTTCTTGGCTCACAAGAATAAGGGAAAGCGTACCTTTTCCATTTTGGTCTTCATCGATTCGGAGCAATTGGTACAGCAGATCATCCCCTGAACGACGAAGCATGTGGTCAACTTCATCCAAAACAACAATCAAATGGGACGTTTCCTTTCTTAAAATTCGCCGTAAACTCATCAAAAGTTCACCCATGGAAAGGCCTCTATCTGGGTGGCCGGGTGCGAGTTCGTGCAAAATTCGTTGAACAACACGCATGCTTGTTGAAGCATTTCTGCAATTGACATGAACACTTCGAATTTTTCTTTTGTTGGATAAATGGCGTTGTATATCTCTACAAAATGTGCGCGCAAGTGCTGTTTTTCCACTTCCAACTGGCCCAGTGATGACGGCTCTACCTGCCCCTTCAGGGGCATGGAGTGTGGCGAATTTTGAGGCGAGTTCCATTTGTACATCCTCTCTGCCAACCATTTCTTGAGGGATATAGTCAAAATCAAACACTTCCGGATTCGCAAGAATCCATCCAGCACCAATGCGGTCGAGGTAGTTCGCCATAACATCGGAAGGCTTACGCCAACCGTTATTGAACATACGGTTTGATTTCAAGGGAAGAGTGACAATTTTCAACAAAGCTACAGTTCTTCAAGGAATTTCATCGAACTGGTATCCAGTTTCCCATTTTTTCTCCCCAAGTGCCACTTCCAATTCGAATGGAGTAATCAACGGCTTTTGGTATCGAACTGCATCGTCAATCGCGATTCTCGGACATGCGGTGTTCACGAAAGCGTCAACTGGATAGAAATCAATCAATTCTGGCCCAACATGTTCCAGTGCCAAAAGGTAACCTTTCTTACCGTGTTTCTCAAGCATACGTTTCATCCTTAGAGCCAAGGTGCGACGCATTTGTCCAGGCTTCTCGCCAATCAGAATTCCGAATTTCTGCGCCTCTCCAGATGCCATAATCAATCCAAATCGTTGTCGAAGGATACGTTCAATTCGTTGCAAGGACATCTCTTCAGCATCCCCGGTGTAAGGATCAAGCATTGCAAGAGGTTTGCCTGTGTGAAGTACCAGTCCAATAGGATGGAAATCACCTGAACCAAGGAACAGGTAATGACCGATTGAGTCATCATCACCGGAATAATTGCATCCAAGGACTTGCCCAGGGAATGACAGGCGTGCTCCACCAATTGGAATCTCGACTTCAAAACCTGCTTTCTCCAATTTGTCGTGGAATTCAGGGAGGAGGTGGAGGTGCTGAATGGAACCAACAAGGCCCAATTTTGTTCCTGTCAGTGGCGCAAGACGGCCAACAGCATCCATGAAACGGTCCTGTGCCTCCTCTTCTGAAAGGTCTTCAGGTGCCGGCTGATTTTCCATTCTTTGTCTTGCCATAGCCCTGTGAGATTCTAAGTAAGCAAGTACTGGCTTAAGGTCTGGGTCTCCGTCATAGGTGACATCGATGAATTGAGTTGGCATTCCAGAATCAATATTCATCTGTGAATGGCCCATGTGCGCAACCAATTCCACACCCATCATTTTCATTTTGTCGTGGACCAAATCACAGGCACCGTAACATGGGTCTGCTGCAAGGACAACTTTAGCACTGGTTTCAGTTTCAATCGAATCCATCATTTCAAGTGCCTGCATCTTCAATCCTTCGGGGACCTGCAAGGCAATCAAACGATTATCGTTTTCTTGAATTCGCTCCATCAACTCCGAAAGCTGGAAGTCGTGACGGTCTAAGTCCATGGATGTCCCCCAGTGCAGGAGGCACGCCACCCCCTCATCAACCCACCCTTTACAGAATGAGTTTATTCATCGAGTAGAACCACTTGTCCGCCATCCATTTCCAAGCGCACTAAGGATTCGATGTTGACATCGGGGTATTGTTCTTGAAGAATCTTTAATCCAGGACCTTTTTCGACCACGGCAATAATGTGTGAGACGACAGCACCAGTTCTGCGAACACCTTCGATAACTGCTTTTAATGTGCCTCCAGTGGAAAGAACATCATCGACAATGACGACGTTTTCTCCAGGATTCATGTCGTTGAGAAACATTTCTCCTTTCGAATAGCCAGTTTCTTGACCAATTGTGACCTCTCCTTCAAGTCCATAGGAGCGTTTTCGAGCAATGATGAGTGGAATTCCAGTTTGAACACTTAGAGGTGCAGTAAGTGGCAGCCCCATGGCTTCAATTCCGAGGATGAGGTCTACACCATTCCAATCAATTGCTTTTTGACACAAATCGGTAACTGCTTGTAAGACCATTGGGTCAAGGCGAGGGACTCCATCGGTAATTGGGTGAATGAAGTATGGATAATCGCCTTTCCAGATGACTGGGGCGTTTTTCAAACTTTCACGAAGCCGATTTATAGCATCCGACATGCATGTTGGCTTTGAGCGGCGGAGTATGACCTTTGCTCAAAGTTCAGCAAGGAATTCCACATACTCATCAGGGTCGAGAAGATTCTCGAGATTCATCTCGTGAGGTTCTATGATGATAATCCAACCGTGGTCGTATGCAGAATCGTTGACTAAATCTGGATTGATTTCGACTTCACCGTTTACTTCTGCGATGATGCCAGAGTACAGCGAAGGGAATGCGACCTTCTCTTCAGCGGTCCAAATAGAGAACATGTCTCTACCTTCATCGATTTCGTATTCTGCCTGAGGGAGGATAACTCGCAAAACTTCTCCAATTTCAACTGCGAGAAATTCGCTAACTCCAATCATTAGGCGATCGTCTTTTTCTTGATACCAAAGATGGTCTCGAGAGTATTTTCGGTTGTGTGCTACGCTAAATTCTACCACTTCTTCGTCCATGGCTAAACTTCCTTGAACTGGCCCAAACCCCATTGTATATGAATTTGGGCCTATTTTACTTTCAGTGAAAAACGACAAACGGATTAAGAGAGTCGGCGTTTTAGACTCAATGGGACGCCTATGGACTACGCCGAAACCGATGAGCAGCAAATGATTCGTGAACTTGTACGAGATTTCGCCGAAAGCGTCCTTGCTCCAACAGTCGAGCATCGAGACCAAAATCAAATTCCACCCAGTGCTGAATGGAAAGAATTCCTTGAATTTGGTTTACAAGGCGTCACCATTCCAGAACAATACGGTGGCTCGCCGGTCGATGATGTTTCAGAATCGATTATCGTCGAAGAACTTGCCCGCATCGACCCGTCCTTTGCAGTGATGTACTGCGTTCATGTCGGGCTGTGTGCAAAGACCATTGCTCTGCACGGTAATGAGGCTCAAAAGGAACAGTATCTTACCCGCCTAGCAGCCGGTGATGTTGGAGCTTACTCGCTTTCAGAGGCCGGTGCAGGTACCGATGCAGCCGCAATGATTTGTAAAGCAAAACTTTCTGATGACGGAAAGCATTACGTTCTCAACGGCGAAAAAATGTGGGTCACGAACGGAGCTCAAGCTGAAATAATTGTGCTGTTCGCTAAAGATGTTGACCACCCCGACTATGGTGTCAAGAAGCACGGTGGTTCTACTGCATTCATCGTAGATTCATCGTTTGAAGGGTTCTCCGTTGGAAAGAAAGAAGATAAACTGGGAATACGTTCATCAGACACGTGCACATTGGTTCTTGAGGATTGTAAAGTTCCAGTTGAAAATGTTCTCAAAGGCGTTGGAAAAGGATTCCCAATTGCCATGAATGCATTGGACAACAGCCGCATTGGAATTGCTGCTCAGGCTCTCGGCATCGCTCAAGGAGCATACGAGGCTGCACTGCAGTACGCACATGAGCGCGAGGCGTTTGGCAAACCTATTGCATACCATCAAATGATTATGGCATACCTTGCAGATATGGCGACTCGAATTGAAGCTGCTCGTCTGCTTGTCTACCGAGCCTCTTGGGTAAAGCAGCAGCATTATGAGCACGGTGGTCCACGACATTCGAAGGAAGCAAGTATGGCGAAATTGTACGCAGGAGACACTGCAATGTGGGTTTCGGAACGGGCGATTCAAGTGTTGGGTGGTTACGGTTACACCAAGGAATTCCCAGTTGAGCGATTTTTCAGAGATGCAAAAATCACTCAAATTTACGAAGGGACACAAGAAGTACAACGAATTGTAATTGCTCGAGCCTTGAAGTAATTCAGCGTAGAACGGGGTCTCGACCCTTCAACAATGCGAGTCTTCTTCCACTCGACCATTTGACGATTTGACCTACGCAGTTGATAATTATCCCAGTTTTCAGGGAGAGTATCGTATCGTTTGCATCAGCTGGGAACATGACTCCGGCTGAAAACGGACCGCCATCAATTTCACCAACAATGGTATATCCACCACGATATTCACCTTCGGCCACCAATGTTCGGTCAATTTGCTCGACTTTCAACGCACACAGGTGCTCATAGCAGTCGGCGATAATCGCATCTGCTTCACTTGAAAGCCGAGATTGTTCGAGTTTTTCAATCATCAATTCAGTTGAATTTTCAATTTCCCAAGATATTGTGTTGATGTCGACTGGACCAGTTCCATGCTGAGTGGCATGTTCTGCAACTGCTTTTGCCCCCATCTCTTCGATAACTCCTGCATTATCGATGATGTCGGTGACATCGATATCAAGGACTTGCAAACCAATGGTGTTCAATTTCTTATCGATAATATCGGTGCAGTGGTCCAAGAACCATTTTTTGTTGCGATTGATGTCTTCAATCGTGATCATGCTAATGGCCAATGTAAATTCCTCGGAAACTATCTCTCTTGCCATTTGCTCTATCTCAGCAGTTGATTGTCCAGAGAGTGCTTTTCTACCGTTCTCTAGGATCTGTTGGTCATCAGAAGCACCTACGGTAACATTTGCCGGTATGGTGAGTAAAATCTTCTTTTTTGAGGGAATATCTTTGAATTCAAAATCAAGGACGATTTTAGATGGAATCTCGACTGTCTCTTCCGAATCTGAAGATGCATGTTGCTGCTCATCAGATGAGCGAATACTCGATGATGGTTCAAGACTCGAACTGGAGGACATTATGGAACGCAGTTCGTCACCGTTATGCAGTGCTTGTTGCTCTGCATCAAGATTCGCCTTTGCAATCAGTTCTCGCGCTTCAGCCTCCGTCAATTCGGGAGTTTCGTCAAGTTCCTGCTCTAAATCTTCAAATTCATCGATTGGAGGTGGTTGCTCGAAACCAATTGATTCAAGGAATTCCCACCATTCCTGTACTGATAAACGCCCATCATCGTTCGAATCCATGACATCCATAAGTCTGTCAATAACCCATTGTGGAGGCTGGCTTTTGGAAATCTGTTGAATAAACTGAGTAGCCTCATCATTGGTGATAAAACCGTCTTTGTTGGCATCGAGCATTTGCGTCAGTTCAACGGTTGTATAACCGGAATCTTTCAACCAATCACCGAACTTTTCAGCCATTTTTGCAGCCATAGGGTCATTTTGAATTTTTGACTCAACTTTAGCTTGTATTGAATCAACATGCTTGCGAACCTGTTCAGTTGCCATTTCAGTTGCTTTTGGTGCCATCTTTTCTCGAACGGACATTGCCCATTGCTTGACGGAGTCTTGCTGCGACAAAATCTCAATCACGGTTTCACGAGGAATATGGTCTGGAGGAGCATCTCCAGTGAACTGGACCGCAATTGCACTCAATTCTTCGTTGTTTAAAGAAGTGAGATTAAACCCGTCCTTGAGGAGTTTCTCGCCAATTTTTTCCAAGGCCTTGTTACGCGCTGCGTCGGCTTGCATAAGCAGAGCAGAGTGACCTTCTTCATCAACTTGATGCCAACATTATTCGGGAAATTGAAGTGAGGGCCAATCATGATAATTTTCTTCATTCCAGTGAAGAGAGCAAAGCAACTCCTCGATGTCTTCCTTCGTTTCAAGGTCTCTTTCGACTTGCAACCTGTGCAACCAAGATTTCAATTTCCCGAGTGCTATTCCTTTGCCCAAATTCGTTCTTTGCATTAGCCAATGTCCGTCGATGAGCGAGGCATTACCCGCTTTGAGCGGAGGCATGCGTTGAAGCATATCAAGGAGTGATTCGACGTATGAAACATCCCCGTCATAGGTTCCCATTGAAGGTGAAAGTTCGTGAGTTCTGATTACAATTTCGAGTTCTAAGTGTTGAACAGCTTGTTGTTGAAGAACAGAACGGAACACTCGTAGATTGGAAGCCTTCGGTTCAGGTAAAATTCCGAATCTTGAATGAAGGTTTTGAATGTACATTCGGTCTTTTCTTGGAAGTTTGAGTTCGATTAATGCGTTTTCAACATCTATAGAAAAAGACTCACAAAGCAGTAGTGCGAGTCTGGTTAATCCATCAAAATGATTTGTATACGGGTGATAAAGAGATTCGAGACGGAGGTGTTGCGACGCCCATTGACCTGGTAAAAACATGTCAAGAACCCCATCATGGGCCATTTTTTCGATGACTTGAGCGACATTTTCTCCATTTAGAATCTTTTGGAATTCCATCCAAATACGTTCTTCGGTAACATTCTCAAGTTTGGTTGCGTTTTGTCGTAGTGCTTCACTCAATTCAAGATCAAATTTCCATACACCCGCTTTTCCTCGGTCAAGAAATCTGTAAGCACGCAGAATTCTCAAAGCATCTTCAGAGATGCGAGCGTAGGCTTGACCTACAGAACGAACGATTCCTCTTTCTATATCTTGAATGCCAAAGTGGGGGTCATGCATAACTTTTCGTGCAACATCAAGAGCCATCGCATTGATGGTGAAATCCCGTCGTTGCAAATCCTCAGAAAGCGATGTCCCCCAACGTACGGATTGAGGTCTTCTTCCATCGGCGTATTCGCTTTCAATACGCAGAGTCGTAGCTTCATAGAGGTTGTTTTCACCGCGTAAAGTGACGGTTCCGTATTCGATGCCTGTTGCAATTGAATCAGGGAATAAATCCATCATTTGCTCTGGTTCAAGCGTTACTGCAAAATCAATATCATGAACTTCAAGACCCAGACACACATCTCGAACAGCACCGCCGACAATCCATATTCCACCGCCATTCTCCGAAACTTTGGATACTATTTCAAGCACATCAGCGGGCAAATTTTCAATCCACTGAAGCACATGAGAGGGGCATTCAATCGATGGCAAATCTGCTTCAACAGCAATTTTTGGCCATTGTTGAGACGTCATTTCCCCTCACCTTAGATGAACGGGTATGCAATCGAGACAAAGCATTATCGCAGAATGGCCGTTGGATAAGCACAATGTGGGATGAAGAAGAAGTCCACCTCGTGCCTTATGAATGGCTCAAACCGCATGAACAAATTAAGCCAAAGAATCGCGACAAACTACTTGAAATGACAAAGAAATGGGGCGGTTTCACCAAACCATTGATTGTCGACAAAAAGACCGGTTCTATTCTTGATGGCCATCACCGCTATTCGATTGCTGGAAAACTCAACCTAGCTCGAGTTCCTGCGATATGTGTTGATTACTTGGACGATTCACGCATTGAAGTGGATGTTTGGCCAGCGTCAGAATTGAAGTCAATAACAAAACAGCAAGTCATTGATATGTGCCTCTCAGAAGATGTCTTTCCTCCGAAAACCAGCCGCCACACGATTGCAGACCATCTTCCGCCGATTCATGTTCCACTCGAAGTTCTAGCAGAGAAGGCACCGACTCAACTAGACTGACGTGTGGCGATGTAGGAGTTCCATTTGGAATTGCCTTTGCCATCCAATTTTACTCCGTGTTGCGGCGATGGTAGGGGTTGAACCTTATGCGATTGAATAATTCCTTCATGACTTGACATGAGTTCGACTTGTTGTCCTGCTTTGCCTTTGAGAGACGTTTTGAGTCCTTTGAGACTGGCAGTACGAATGCCATCTATGGCAACAATTTCGTCTCCTGGCATAACATGTTGGCGTACAGGTGAACCGGAGAGATGGGATGTGACTTTGACTCTTCCATCCTTGGTTGACAAGTTGACTCCAAGCCATCCATCGTTTTCTTCTCCGTCTTTGAGAGGATGTTCTGGGACTAGTTTTAGACCGAAATAGGCCATGGTTGCATCCACATCAGGGGCTTTTCTTTGATGCATTAAATCATCAAGAAGAGAACCTAATCTACGGCCACCTTTCATTGATGTGAGTGCTTGTCGAATGTCTTTGTAGGTGATGCCAAGTTTTTCCGCAGAGTCGTATTCTATAGCGTGCCTTCGGCAAAGTTCTGCCATTAGGTCACAGACTCCAGCATCGCCTTTTGACCTTCGACGCAAATCGACATCCAGTTGCATTATTGCAAGTTCTCCTTCAAGATAATAGGAAATCTGAGATTCACGAGAAAAGGCGTGCCCTCTGTACAAGTGAATCCATGCATCGTGGCTTGATTCTGCAAGCGATTCAAATTCCATCCCATGGCGGGCAGTATGGCGTTTCATTTTGCGCATGAAATCCTTACGCCAGTCCTCTTCAGACCATGCACCTGAACGAACACACAACATATCTCCCAACCAAGAAGTTCCTCCTTCGAACCACCAAAGCAAGTCGGAGTGCCCTTCGCGTTGCAAGTCATAGTCCAGCATATTTCGTGGACGTAGACGTTTAACATTCCATTGGTGAAGATATTCATGGCTGAACAGACTCACCAAGTCTCGGTATTCATCATCGTGCCCTGGCATCAAGCTTTGACGAGGAACCATAGATGTTTGAGAATTGAGGTGTTCCAAACCTCCTCTCATTGTGTCGGTAAGTTGAATCACGGTGACATAATTATCCCACGATGGTATACCGAACAAGGCGTGATGTTCTCGAATAATTTTGTTCATATCTTCTTTGAATCGCTCCAACATTCCTTTATCGATATCGTGGCCACCACTGTCCCACATTTTCAGGTGATGCGTACGTCCATCAACGACCCAAGTATCCATTGGGTTCGCATTGCATTCGATAATACCGTCAAGAAATTCATCTCGGTTGGGGGCAGTAAAGCAGTGTGTAGTTCCCTCATTTTTGGTAAGTTCTCCTTTACCATTCCGTTTTCCGGTGCTTAGGTACTGTGTGGCTGGAGACCATGATTTTGGTGCATGAAGTTCAACAATGTGTTCCATATTCATTCTGTTGCTTTCAATTCCGGAAGTCGGCATAAACCATGTGAAAGGAGGCATCATGTGGAGATGCGTTCTGTCCAAATGGTTAGAACGAACGGACATGTCATTGGCGAGCAATCGGTAGGTCAGCAAAACACTGCTTGCACCCTCAGGAACCTTAATCCGAACAGCATCGACATCTTTTCGTTGCGATTCAAGTGTGTTGCCGTCTTGGTCTGTTGCCAAGAAATCGGTCATATGTTGAATTGGTTCTCGAAGAAAATAGGACCCAGGCACCCATCTAGGGAAATGGGCAATGAGTCTTGATTCGGTAAACGGACCTTGAATTTCAATACCAACATGCAATCTGCGAGAATCACCTTCAGTGGCATCGATGAGGAAGCGGATGCCTGACTTGGACTGGCTCATAGACCGAGTTCAGTCGAGGCGGTTGAAAGGTTCTCTGCTGCTATGCGGAGCAAATCATCATCACAGTGCTCCAAAAATTCTCGAACCTTTTGTGCGATTTCCGGCTCTCCACTACGACCAATCAATCGCTCAAGCAGTCGAGACCTCTCGATGGAGTCGACCTTGGAATTGCCGATAATCTCCCACCTTAAGGCATCGATTTCAGGACTCTTAAGTCCCTGCATCCATCGTCCAAGAACCTCATAGCATTGGTTTTCAAGCAAGATTTGGATTGGTTTTTCATCAAGAGAATAACACCTTAATCGTAATTCTCCAACGAGTTCATTCAAAATTTTACCACTGGCATTTTGAGCAATTTGAATCAATACATCTCCCGAATTTTGTATTGCTGAGGAAAGAAGGGGAGTGACTTTGATGCCTCGTTTAAGAGCCTCTTGCATGCTTTTTTCAGTGAGTATTTCCCCATTATCAACAATTGATTGCAGTGCTGCTTCTCGTACACTGTTGTTGACATCTTCAAGTGCAGCAACACGATGTTCAGCCTTTGCAGCATAAGAAAGGATAGATAAGCGTCGAAGTGCATTGTCATCATGATTTAAAAATCGTTCAATGTGTAAGGCAGCATCTCTACCGTTCAACAGTGCCTCAGCAGACTTTCGTTGACATGTCAAGTCATTGTCTTCAATCAGTAACAAGGCAATGTCGGTCGTATCCTCGGAAAATTCATTCAGCAAATTCGCAGCACATCTTCTCGCATCCAGCCAGGAGTGTTCGGCCAAAACTCGCAAGGTTTCGACACCTTGAGCAGGTGCCCATTTTCTGTGAGCCTCCAACGCTTTGGAGCGAAACCATGGGTCTTTGTCGTTGAGCAGGGGGACAAATCCCTCCAGTGCACGAGGGATATCGGTATCAAAAAGCACGCGAATTGCTCGCCGTCTCTTACGGACATCTTTGTGCTTGAGACGAGCGATTTCGCTGTCCAAACCTCCACCTGCCATGATACTCCGAGTCACCGGAGCCTCATAGGGATGTGCCTTATTCTTCTTCATTTGAAAGTGGTACAACTTGCTTTGGTTGGTTTTCGACCTCTGAGTTGTGCTGTTCGACCATTTCGTATTCCAAAATATTCTCGCGCTTTGAACGAATTCGTTCAAGACGCAAACCTTGGTGTGTTCCAATGAGCCGCATTTGCATTGCTCGCTCGTATTTGTCACTGATAACTCTCAATTCCAATTCGGTTTGAGCCTCATGAATCAGTTGTTCGAACTCTTCAGTTCTTCGATTGCGTGAAAGGAATGTGAATGCGAGGTACAAAGCACTTGGACCGCCAATACCGATTGTGATGAGGTCCCACTCTTGTAATTTCACATCGAGTACAGGCAGAGTTACTCCAGCAAACGGTTTGTCTGCAGAACTGAAAGAATCCGTACCAGCATCTTCTTCCACTTTATCGGACACTCCGTCATTGTCATCATCTTGGTCTGCATTGTCTCCAATACCATCTTCATCGTTGTCTGCCCATTCGTTGGGGTCGTCAGGGAAAGCATCCTCACAAATTTCGATGGAGCCTAATCTTTCGCAAGCCAAGGATTCCTTCTTTATTTGAACCCGATTTGCGTCTGTGTATTCAGGATTTGCAGGGTCTTTACGTCCGTCATTGTCGCGATCATTGAGGGAACAGTCTCCGTTGAATGCAGATGTGGAATTGATGTTGAGGTATTCAATTTGTACACCATCAATGTTGGTTCCATACACGCCTTCACGGATTTCGATAAATCGACAATTGTCACCTTTACCATCCAAATCTCCATCATCCCACTGGGTTTTTTCGTTCGGGAATTGGTCGACATCGTCATTGAAACCATCGTTGTCTGCATCTAAGGTGCACAAGCGCAACTCGCCAGAATCAACATCGTAACACTTGTCTGCTTTGTTATCTCCAAGGCCGTCACCATCGTCGTCCTCCCATTCTTGGTCATCAAAAATAAACGCATCAGGATTGTTGCCCCACGTGTTGTCACCATGCTGGTCTAAATCAGTGTCACGCCATTGTGTCGGGTCTCGAGGGAACTGGTCTCCAGCTTGGTTTTCATGTGAGCCATCTGCAGCGACGGTGAAGTAATATTCATCACCATATCCATCGTAATCCGAATCTTTCCATTGCGATGGGTCGTTCGGGAATGCATCTTTGTTGTCCCCATAACCGTCAGAATCTGAGTCAACAGTTTCCGTCGGGTCGTTCGGGAACATATCGGAATTGTCACCAAGACCATCTCCGTCGCTGTCCAAATGTTCTGAAGGGTCGCTGGGGAAATCATCCGCATCTCGACCGTCTTCATTGTCACCGTATCCATCTCCATCGGTGTCTTTCCACTGTGTGCGGTCGAATGGGAAGTCATCGCTGTTATCGCCAACTTCATCTCTGTCTGAATCCTCCCACTCCAACTCGTTTTCTGGGAACGCATCGTCTTCTTCTCCGTATCCATCACCATCAAGATCGCTGCATTGTTCAGAATCGTTCGGGAAAGCATCTCCAGATTCTGTTCTCAGGCCAGTCGTGTTGTCGATTGAAAATTGGTAGTTGTCGCCACAGCCATCACCGTCAAGGTCCTCGTGTTGTGAAGCATCATAAGGCAAACTGTCAGCAGCACCGTACGGGAATGCTAACCAGTTCGATGAGGCATCGCTGTAGCCGTCTCCATCCGAATCGATACAGCCGTATCTATCGGCGGTGCTGTTACCGTTTTGATAGGCGCAGGCATCGGGTTGGAACGCCCAAATTTCCGTGTTATCGCCGTATCCGTCATCGTCTGAATCGAGCCACTGACTTGACTCGTTCGGGAATGCGTCGTAATTCAAACCGTTTGGATTATCTCCGAAACCATCTCCATCGCTGTCCATCCATTGCGTTGATTCAAGTGGGAAATGGTCGTTGTTCAACGACACATCGGCAGCATGGTCAAGATAACCATCACCGTCCCAATCTTCAATATTGGTGGTGGCGATGTAAGGCTCAGGGTCGTTGATGTTGCTGATTCCATCGCCATCATCGTCAACGCAACCCATTTGGTCAATCCAACTTGTACCGTACTGATTTGGACACGGGTCCGATTGGTCTTCGTATCCGTCGTTGTCTCGGTCTTCGCAGCCATACGAGGTTTCGTTCTCTCCATTCGGGCCAACACGCTTTGTGGAGGTTCCCGGCTGATTCGGACATTGGTCAGGATTGGTTCCGGTCATTTCATCGCCGTATCCGTCATCGTCCATATCGTGCCATTGAGAATCATCATCATCAAAATCATCGTATTCATTCGCCCAACCATCGCCATCTGAATCAAGGCAACCAAAGTAAGGCATCGTACTGTTTCCAGATGTGTAGATGCACTGGTCGCCATCGTATCCGCCGGTGTTATCACCGTATCCGTCGCCGTCAGAATCCTCCCATTGACTTGGTTCGTTGGGGAAGGCATCCGGATTGTTACCGGTTGAGTTGTCGCCGTATCCATCACCATCAGTATCGACCCATTGCGTAGGGTCAGTCGGGAAATGGTCGATGTTCAGTAATTGGTTGAATGCGTGGTCCGTAACGCCATCACCGTCCCAATCGATAGATGAATTGGTTGGTGTTTGAGGAAGTGGGTCATTTGTATCGCTAATACCGTCTTGGTCAGCATCTGGGCAAGCCATCATGTCAACCCAACTGTTTCCGTAGGTGTAGGGGCAAGGGTCTGCACTGTCTTCGTATCCATCGTTGTCCTCATCAGGGCATCCATAATTCGTAACGTTGCTCAATTGACCGTTGGTATTGTTGTAAAACACGGTCAGTGTCGAGCTCCCTGCCTGTCCTTGACAAGAATCAGGATTCACTCCGGTCGAGTTGTCACCATATCCATCTCCGTCATAATCAGACCATTGTGAAGGTTCGGTAGTAAAGGCATCAGCTCCCTCATTAACACTCCAATCACCGTCTGGATTTGAGTAACCATCGCCGTCAGAATCAGCGCATCCTCGACGGTCAATGGTCGAGTTTCCAAACGAAAAGATGCATCCGTCGCTTTCGTTACCAAACTCATTGTCACCGTATCCATCACCATCAGCATCACTCCATTGTGACCAATCAAGCGGGAATGCATCTGCACTGCTGCCGTTAGGATTATCGCCGAATCCGTCCATATCTGTGTCGTTCCACTGCGTATTGTCATTCGGGAATGCATCGGTGTTGTTTATTGGGTCCGGTGCATGGTCAAGGTATGTATCGTTGTCCCAATCTTGAACGTTGTTTGTAGCGTTGTTAGGGTACGGGTCATAGGCATCACTTATCCCGTCGAGGTCTGCATCAGGACAAGCAGTGGAATCGGCCCAACTGTTACCGTATGTAAACGGACAAGAATCGGAATAGTCTTCAAAACCGTCACTATCACTGTCAACACAGCCGTAAGCAGTGATGTTTTCCAATGTTAAGGAGGTTGAGTTGTAAAAAACCGCAGAGGTTGATGTTCCTGAATCCATTGGGCAGTAATCGGGGTTTGTTCCGGTTGAGTTATCACCGTATCCATCGCCATCAGAATCGGACCATTGCGTGGCATCATTATCAAAGGCATCCTCCAAGTCAGCATACGAATCCCCGTCTGCATCGGGACAACCGGTGTACAATCCGAAGGAGATATTTCCAGAGACATACGGGCAGTAATCTTGTGAGTTATCACCGTATCCATCTCCATCTGTATCAGCCCATTCGCTTGAATCGGTAGGGAATGCATCAGCATCGTTTCCTGTAGAGTTGTCCCCGTAACCGTCTCCGTCATCGTCTTCGTATTGAGTGGCATCGTATGGGAACGCATCATCTTCGTTGTCGCCGTATCCATCGCCGTCTGAATCGTCCCATTCATTTTCGTCGTTCGGGAACATGTCTGGATTGTTGCCAGAAGAATTGTCCCCGTAACCGTCGCCATCGTCGTCTTCAAATTGCGTGGCATCGTAAGGGAATTCATCTGCTTCATTGTCGCCATGTCCATCACCGTCTGAATCACTCCATTCGTCAGAATCATTTGGGAATGCATCTGGGTCGTTGCCTGATGCGTTGTCACCAAACCCATCATCATCAGAGTCTAGCCACTGGGTAGAATCGTACGGGAAATCGTCACTGTAGTCTCCGTATCCATCGCCATCTGAATCTTCAGCCTCTTCATCATCGGTATCATCAACATCGCTTAAGTTGCTGTAACCATCGCTGTCACCATCGTAGCAACCGTAAACATCAATGTAGCTGGTTCCGTACAATGAGACGCAAGAGTCAGGGAAATTCCCGTATGGATTATCTCCATATCCGTCATCATCGGTATCGATCCATTGCGTGGATGCACCTGGGAATTCATCTGCACCATCACTCACGTTCCAATTGCTGGTTGGATTAGAGTATCCGTCACCATCCGAGTCGATGCAACCGCTACGGTCTTCACTGCTGGTTCCGTACAGTGTCGGACAAGCATCCCAACCTTCGCCTTCTTCTGCATCATCGATGTCTTCGTCTTCATAGCCATCGTTGTCAAAATCAAACGGACTTGCATCAGCCAAGTACGCATTCGCAACCCATTCGCCTGGCCAGTGACTTTCTCGAGTATTGTTCCAAGCCGTGTTGCCCCAATTATCACCAAGGCCATCGCCATCAGAATCCTTCCATTGGGTGGCTTTGTTGTGGAAATCATCGCCTAAGTCCGACCATCCATCACCGTCGGTGTCAATGCAGCCAATGCGGTCTTCGGTGCTGGTTCCGTAGTTGTACGGACATGCATCGTTTTTATCCAACACTTGGTCGAAGTCTGTGTCTTTATCATAGACAATTTTGAGATCTGAATTGGATAAATCCCAGTAGGAAATATGTACAGCATCGTTGAATATGGCAATAGAGCTATACCAGCCCACTGTGCCAGAGGAGTCTAACCTAATTGTGTTCCAATTGCTTGCAGAAGAGCAACCAATTGAACACGTGGCATACTTGAGGTCAGCATTGGTTGGTTCATAGTAGGAAATGTGTACAGCATCGTCGGAATCTATGGCAATAGAGGTGTAAGAGCCCGTATTACCGGACGTATCTACAGAAATCTTGTTCCAATTGCTTGCAGTAGAGCAACCACTTGAACATGTAGCATACTTGAGATCACCATTAGTGTTGTCATAGTAAGAAATGTGCACTATATCGTTGGAATCAATAGCGATGGCACTATGAGATCCTACAATACCAACTGTGTCAACAGATCCTCGATTCCAATTGCTTGCAGTTGTGCAACTGTTTGAACAGGTAGCATACTTTAGGTCCCATCCATCGGAAATGTGGTACGAAATGTGCACTATATCGTTGGAATCTATGGCAATTGAATTGTCAAAACCCACATTGCCAAAAGAGTCAATCGTAATGCTGCTCCAAGATGATGCAGTTGAACATGATGAAGAACATGTAGCATACTTGAGGTCACCATTGGTAAAGTCACGGTAGGAAATGTGCAGTGCGTCGTTGGAATCTATAGCGATTGAAGTGTCTTCTCCCACATCTCCGTTTATATCAATTGCGATTTTGTTCCAATTGCTTGCGATTGTGCAATTGCTTGAACATGTAGCATACTTGAGATTACCATTGGTGTTGTCATAGTAGGAAATGTGCAGTGCGTCGTTGGAATCTATAGCGATTGAAGTGTCTCTCCCTACATCTCCGGAAGAGTCAATTGAAACACTACTCCAGTATCCTAAAGCATTTGTAGTGTATTTGAGATCTGCATTATCATAATCATAGTATGAAATATGTACTCGATAGTCGGAATCGATAGCGATTGATGTGTGAAGTCCCACATCACCAGTTGTGTCGAGAGTCGAATAGACGGTAGGATCGGTTCCACCGATGTGCATCGGTTCGGTTTCGGTTAATTTTGAAGGGGCTTGTTCATGGTTTTCAACGGCCAATCCTGCAAGGGCAGAAAGGGTCATCAGCAGGCAAACAAGTAAACTTCCAGCGGTGAGCGCGGTTCGGTTCATACGCCTAGGTTTGGCATACGGCTCTTGAACGCTTTTACTACAGCCAATAGTCTTGAAGGACATCAACGGATATATTCGTCAAAATTCGAACCGTCATCTTCGTCATCATCACTCCAATCTACAGCGCCAGGTTGAGCGAGGTTTGGGTGCAGCATCAATTGCAGCATAGGCCACAATCTTAGGAAAGAAGGGGATGCCTCCCACATCAGTTGAATCATTGGGTGTTCGCTCATTGGAATGCCTCCTTCGCCGGGTGGGGGAAGGTCTGCAGGAAGTTGACGCAATTCAACTATCAAATCTCGCAGCGCATTGGCTTCATCATCGTCGACCATGTCAAGTTCTTCACACGTTTCCATGGTTAATTCAAGAAGGTCAGCCAACTCGTTCGGGTTCATAGGGCCGGTCTCGGTATCTTTGACGTCAACAGGTCCGAACGAGACAGGTCCTAAATCGGTTGGAAACATCTCGTCGCCTTGACGTTCAACTTTGGTCAAATGTTGACCTGCTGTATTGCCAAGTGGAGCAAGAGCAAATCCTCCATCGACAATTCGCGAAGACAACCATTCTGGTAATTCACGGACTTGTCCGGTAATCAATACTCGATTTAAATCACCAGGGAAAGCAACCGGAGCAATCTCGACGGCTTCCAAGACACGAGATTCGACAGTCGGCCAGTGCGTGAGTCGAGATTGTACGTGTTCTATGGCTAGGTGCGAAGGGTCGAGTAGGCGAACGCGACCGTGTTCACCTACAATCATGGCGATGAGGGCCGCGATGTACCCTCCTTTAGCACCCAAAACGACGACTTCTTGCCCTTCGGCTAATTCCAAGTGATGAAGGAGTGTTGCAATCATGTGCGGAGCTGAGATAGTCTTGACTCCACCTTCATCAGTTTCAAGAAAAGGAATGGGGCGGTCGGCGAAAAACGGCTCAACATCGTAGTCGGTGAAATCAGCCACATCGAGTTTGAGCATGGCTTTTTTGATATGACTGGGGACTTCAATACCACCCGACTCAAGACGACGTAGCAGGTCAGGCATGTCCGCCATGTGTCAATAAAATTCGCCGGCACATGTAAAGGGTGGGCTTCAAAATTTTCAAATTGCAGCAGTTTGAGATTTTTTGGCACGAAGAATTTCATCAATACGTGAGAGATTCTGGCGATGTTCTTCCATACTTGCTTCGATGAGTTCCTCATCGTTTCCAAGTCGCTTTTGGAGATACAGTTTCTTAGCGGGTAATTCGTTTTGGATATTGTTGCGAATTTGGCTTAACATTTGCCGAAAACCATCGCTGTCATAAGTTCCGATATCTTGCGCTTCGTCAACCATAGTATGGATTGAATCGCGAATGGATTCCGGAGAAAGATAGACGTTGTTGAGAGATGAAAACATATCGCTCATGACGGTTGATTCAATTTTAGCCATGTGCTCTGAAACGGTTGCACGTGCAAGACCAAGTTCATCTGCAAGGTCAGAAATTCGAGTTCTTTTCGGGATGTCGAAGTAGCCCTTGTCGTAGGCGAACTTGGCGAGTTTCATTTGTTTTGGAGAGATTGAAGCATTTTGATTGTTGAGCGACATGTGAATACTTCGTGCGCTTATTCGATCTGGTTTCGCTAAAAGACGTGCTAATCCAGATACAAGTCTCAATTTTAATTTCGGCCCTTGAATTGTATACCTCAATCCTTCGCCATCCAAGAAGCACCCACCGGGTACTGCACTGGTGCCGTTTGTGCGAGCGTTCATGTTGCTGAATGAATGATTGATACGAAGCATGAGGATATACGGCTCGTCAGGATTGTCCGGTTTAACGATGGTTTCCAAGTGTTCCAAGAAGTACAAGCCGGTAATATCGCTAGGGCCCTTACCCTCGATAAAGTGGCATTTCATCAGACAACGTACATCTTTAGGTACCCTTTTAACATAGGATAAAAATTCAATTCTACGGAAAATTGTTACAACTGAGCCTATATCTAACTGTGCTACGCGATTTTTTTTCCAAAAGAAAGTAACCTCGCGCATGGTAACACTTGGGGAGTGCGACCTATAAGCAATATGCCGGTCTGTTAACGCATTTCAAGCCAAGCAAAGAACGAAAAGATGGGTAAAAGAATCAAAATCGCCCGATTGATTTTTCTTTGTTGGTCAACATATTTGACGGTTGGCTCAGGAGACACTTCAATCGATTTTGCACTTCTCTTGCGTCGAGTTATACTCACTTTTTGTTCAATTCTGTCAAGAACCTTAGAACGGAGTTCTGGTTGTCGACTGTTATGGGCTCCCTGTCCGACAATGAATCGAACTGAATGGTGGTCGGCCAGTTCCAATGCAGCATCGACAACACCGTTGATGTTGGTGAGGTTGTGCATGTCGATACGAATGGACATACCATCGCTTTTGACATGACTTAACACGCGCCATTTTCCTTGTCCTTCGTTGAATGAATGCAGCAATTCTCGAGCCACTAACAAGGGCTGACTTCCTAAAAAAATCGGTCTCCTTCTACGCGCTAAAAATGGGCCCAGAAGTATTGCTCCAAGCATTGGAGGTACACACATAAGCGTAGCTAATCGCTGAAGTTTGCTCGGGTCAGTAAGAACAGAAACCACTGCGAGGCTAAATCCCAGATAAAGCCCCATGAAGGCACCAGCCTGAAGGCCAGTTCCAAGGCCGACTGGCTCACCTTCTTTGGTGCTCATGATGAGTCTATCACGGCTTTACACATCAATACTCGCATCTTTACGAGCCAAAGTTCATCAATTCTCTATCATTGCGAGAATTATGGAGAAGAACGGTTTATCGAACCGTAACCGCGAAAGGAAAGTGGGGTTATGGGTTTTTGGAATCAGTTTGTTCTTTTTCCTTTCTTTTTTCTTGGCTCCTTTCTTGCTACCTACTGGGACCATACCAGATCTAGGTGCGCGTGCAAATGCTTTGGACTATGCTACTGGAGACGGACAGTTTTCTAACGGTAACACTCCAGAATCTCTGCGCCATGTGCACGAAGATGGCTCTATACACATTCACGAACCCTTTGCTTGGACAGAACTCGATCCATATACCGGTTTCATCTACATGTTTGGGGACATAAACTGCCACAATAAACACGAGCGTTCATGGTCGATAAATGACAACCAGATGCCGGTATGTACTCGAGATGTTGGCATCTTTTTCGGTTTGGCAATCGGTGGTCTGGTCTATTCTCGATACGGATACAACCGGTGGACAGTTCGAGATTCATGCTTATCTCTACTGCCTGATTCTTGGCTTGAAGGAATCTATAGAAAAAACCGTAGAACCCTTGCATGGATTGGAATGGGCAGTCTTCTTTGTTTGCCTTTAATCATTGATGGATTCACTCAACTGCTTACAGGATATGAATCAAACAATTTCATTCGCCCCCTCACAGGTGCTCCTTTCGGATTTGGAATTGCCATCTTAACAGCGGCAGCATATTCTGCTCGTCCAAATCTTTTCTCCAATGCCAATGAGGTCATCCTACCGGCAAATGCAAAATTTGCTTTGGCTGCCGAAGAAGAATGATTACTGATTCGGGGGCGGTGTTTCCCACCATGCCAGCAACTCCTCTGCCGTACTTGGAACTGGGCAGTTTTCATGGCCACTGCTTAACATTTCCAATCGTTTGCAAATGTTCGAAATCGCTCTACGAATGGATGGTCGAGGTAGCTTTCCTCTCTCAACGACGATGAGTTCTCTCAGTGCAGATTCCCAAGGCTTGCTTGGATTTGCCCTTCGCCAAGAAGCCAGATTGGAACGCAAAGGCCACATTGCAAGTGCAAGCCTACCGTATCCGAGTCGGCTGTCTCGAAGTTTGAACACTTGAGCTTCTGCAAATGGTACGTGAGATTGCTGTTTGTGAATCCAACGGGTTTGTTCAAGCCACTTGATGAGTCGTTGCGTGTGGCGCTGTGTCACCATGCGATGAGGGCCGAAGGCTTTGTGCAATCGAGGTATTTCACTGGACCCCACGATAAGTGAAAGCGTGCCAAGTACCGACCAGCACGAATGAGCATGGGGGACCACAGGTACATCGTAATTGTTTGACAAATCCGAGTCCCACTTTTCTTCAGCATAATCCATCCATTGTGCTGGAGAGCGACCGGAGAGCCAACCGAGGTGAATAGCGGTTTTTTCTTGTGGAGCCCCAGGGAGTCGAGTTTGCTTTTTGACATCGCTAACCAGTGTTCGAAGCAGATAACGGTCCACTTCGTCAGCATCAACATTGAGTGGCTTTGGTTTCCGATTGAAAAATGCACGTAGTTCCTTTCGAAGCTTCTTTTTCAGTTCATCCAGACCACCTTCGTTCAAAATAGGGCCTACAACGCTGCACTTGTCGAAGGGAGAAGGTGGTTTGATTTCTCCAGATAACAAGTCAATGAATCCTTTGCGAATGGTTTTTTGAATCTCTGCAGTCTCGAAGTACTCCTGTTTTTCACTGTTCATTCGAAGCGTTCCAGATTCAATTCTTTTCATGGCTTTATCAGGGTCGCAATCAATCCACAACACCAAGTCCGGAATCATTGCAGCGGCGTTCATTTTCGCAACTTGTTCAACACCTAAATCGCCAACTATCCCTTGATAAATTAGCGAAGAATGGATATTTCTGTCTGAGATGACGATGTGGCCTTTTTGCAGTAAGGGTCGAATCCATGTGTGCGAATGGTCAAGGCGATCTGCAGCAAAGAGTCCGGCTTCTTCAAGAGGTGTTTTGTCACCCATCTTTACGGATGTAAGTGCCAACTTACCTAGGGCGCTGTACCTTCTTGGCTCGTGAGTAGCATGGACTTCTGGGAAGGGATATTCTGCTGCGAGTTCAAGCAAAATCCGTGCCGCTTCACCTTTTCCCGAACCGTCGCCACCCTCGACAGTAATCAAGTACATTCAATCTCCTCCTATGTCTGCAAATTGTTCTTTTGCCATAACAAGGAGAATCATTCCAATCAATATAAGCAATGGTCCAAACAAAATCAAACCCCGACTAAACAAGGCTATGCCGGCGAGATATTGGGTGCGTCTGTATTTTTTTGCTCGACGAACTTCAACTGCTGCTTGGAAGCCAACAAGGGCTGTTAACACCGTAATCACCCCAATGAATGTAGAAAGTGCAACAGCTGATTCAAGTGTCCAACCGTCGCTGCTTGAGATGTCGTTTTCCTTTCGAACGCCATCTCCTGGAGTCATTGTGACAGGGCGAAGGCCAGCTTCTTCAGGAATGAAGTCACGTTCGACAATCTCGTATCCATCCGCTTCTACTCGCAAAGTCATCGGTTCTGAAAAAACCTCTTTGAACCGGAAATAACCGTTTTCATCGGTTTCAGTCTCTACAATTAATTCATCGGAATCGATATCCAGTAGTTGCACAGTTATGTTGGCGATTCCTCTCCCTTCTTCAGCTTCAAGTGCTAAACCCGTGATATCAACAATATCCGCTCTTTCAAAAAGTGTTGAAGAGAGCAATTCATCCGGATTTCCGTTAAGGATTAGGCCCCCTGTCGCCATTCCCAGAACACTACCAATCAAAATGAGAGATGCAGCGAGAGTGAGAATTCTTGAGCGATCCGAATCATCAAGTTCATCGATTTTCGCCTGAAGCCGTGCAGCAGCCTTTTCAACCGCTTTATCCAAGTCGCTCGAGTCAACCACCAATTCTTCATCAGCGGCTTTTTTGCGTATTTCAGTAGCTTCTTCAGAGGCTTTAAGTTGTGCTTGAACACGAGAGCGAAGGGCTTCACGACGTTTGTTCATGTCATCTTCGTCCATAGTCACCTACCTCCCAATATCTCTTCCAAGTCATGCGCGGATAATACCCTTCCCTTCACTTGGCGCGCATTTTCTCCTGCTTTAATCCCGAATTTGCCAACGCAAAAACACCACTAGAAACAGTACAATAGCGATTGAAACTCCACCAAAAACGGTAAGCAAAGGGTAGTTTTGAATTTCGTTAGGTACTTCTTCAACAACACTCTGTTCATTGTTGTTCTGCTCATTCTCGCTTAGGTTTTGTGCAATATTTTGATGTTGAACCTCCGAATGGTTCCAGACCCAGGCATCAGTTCGAAGGCCAAGCTCGAGCATTGAGCCTATGTATTGCAGCGATTCAGAACTTACTTTGTCAGCAGTGTCGTTGTGGGTATGCCAATGGCCGCCAAAGAATGAAGCGTTTTCTCCGTAGTTCAAGTCGATGAAGTTGATTGCAGGAATTCCTGCATTGTGCGCGGCCACATGGTCGTCAATCACTCCTCTTTCAGCCCCTGGGTCGGGATTGTAAATGCTGAGTCCATTATTCCCTTGGCAATCCACTTCTCCATCAATCATACCCAAAGCAGCTGCAATTGGAGTAACGGTATCCCACAATACATCGGAAGTGGAACTTACTCGAGTGAAATCAAGATAAGCATCGCCAATCATATCGACCACGATATATGCTGAAATATTTTCTTTGTATTCCTCAGTTAGGTTACTTACCCATGCGTCTGCACCGTACGACCAGGTATTTTCCAAAAACGGCTTGCCTTGGTCCTCAGCATCGGTAAAAAACAACGTGACATCATGCTGAAGGTCAAGAGAAGGAATAATTCTACCAAGTTCAATCAACACTGCAACTCCACTTGCTCCATCATTTGCACCGGGGATTGGTTGTGAGCGAAGGGTTTCGTTCTCATCCCTATCGCCAATGTATCTGCTGTCATAGTGAGCGACAAACACGACATTTTGGCCCGTCGAGTTGTTTGGGCTGTATGAGCCTACCAAGTTTGTGAGGGTAAAATTCTCTCTTTCGTGAGAGGATTCTTCAAACGACCACTGCGAAAGGTTCTCTGAAATTGATTGGCGCAACTGAGCAGATGCATTAGAGCCCGGTAGTCGAGGTCCAATGCTGGTTTGCCACAAGACTGATTCGTTTGCTGCGGTTCCGTTAAACTCCACTGAATCAATAAAATCACACGGATTCCCACCTGAGTACTGTTTTGAACTGTTCTCTGCAGATGCGACTCCTGTAAGTACCAGAATTACTGTAAGAAAATAGGCGTAAAAGTGACGAATATTCCCGCTCCTAGATTTGAAACCGTCAGTGAGCATTAATGACTCCTAATAGACGGACACTTAAATACTTCTTTTTCACTGCACAATTTGAATGCAAGACTGCATTTAGTCGGGTCGCAACTATGTCGGAACTACGCTCTAATACCGCCTTGCTTTTGGTCACTCTCTTATTCGTGTCCGGAGTGTCTCCAATCCTGCTTGCATCAGGTGCAGATTCTTCGACCAAAGAAGAGGTTGAGCCCTACAATGCAGGTGGCGTCATCATTGGTGATCTTTCTGATTTTGATGTTTCACAGGGTAATCAATACCTCATGATTGAGGAGGAACAACCTGTTGTATCTGCGTTTTCGTTTTTCAAACAAGAATGGATTGACGCTGGCCGACCCGGTGTCGATGAGATGGTATACAATCCGCAGACATCCGGACGAGCTTCTGCTCGAGCCTGTAACCCGCATGTTGTCAACGACCAACTTACGGTGCCAACATCAGGTGGCTCGGTAGATACATATGTTGCTAAAACCACCAATACGGTTGCTTTCTTGGTCCAGTCTGGTCGCACATTGAGTTCCACAGTACTCAACAATCTGGCATCTTCCTGGGACCAAACAATTTACCCAACCATGACCACATACTACGGTAAAGACTACCAAGATGGGCGTGGTTTAGCTCCCCCAGATGTTGACAACAACTGCCAAGTTCAAATTGTGATTTACGATATTGATGGTGCTTTCAATACCGGTGGATACTTTGCGCCGTCGTTGTCGAATTCACGCGAAGCCGTCTATGTCGATTACGCTGACATCACTCTTTCATGGGGCAAATCGATTCTTGCTCACGAACTTGAACACCTGCTTCACAACGCCCAAGACCCGTATGAGAATCTATGGATTGATGAAGGCAATGCAGATGTTGCCATCTATCTCTGCTTTGGCGCTGATTCAACCCTTGTAAGCCACCTGAACCAATGGACTCAATCCTCTGAACTTTCGGTTCGCTGGTGGAACCAACGATTTGCAGATTACGGTGCTGGTTTCATATTTACTATGTATCTTGCAGACCATCTTGGTGGAGGTCCTGCCGTACGACAACTGGTTCAAGATTCGGCGACCGGCGGATTGGGCGTTGAAAACCTTGCAATCTCCCCTGTAAGCGGTCAAAGCGGAATGCTTGGTCGAACGATGGGTGAAATTTTTGCAAATTTCTCTATTGCCGCAGTCTTGGACTCTGACCAAGGAATTTACGGCTTCTCAAATCTTGAGTTGACTCCTGCGTGCTCTTCTGGGTCTTTTTGTCGTGTACAGCCCGCTGATACAAACAGCGATTGGACCGGTCCATGGTCATCCACCGGTCACGATGTTGAAGGCTGGGGAATTCGAGCATTCAAGTTCACTCCGGGTGGTTCGTCTCCAGCCCCTCTCACAATGCGCCTCACTGCAGATGTCAGTCAGTTTGATGGCGTCGTTGTTTCGCGTGCAACTGCGGATGGTTTGTGGTCGGTAACTGATTTGGATTTCCAAAACAATGTGGCTACAGCCCTCATCCCAGGATTCGGCAATCTAACCGACGAAGTGTGGGCCATCACTTGGTACGCCAGTACAATCGCTGATTGCGACTACACTTCGTGTGGTCCATCTTATCCTCAAGGTACCGTTGATATTGAAGCGGCACGAATCACATCCCCAGCAACATTGACTCTCAACTCATCGAAATTGACCGACAGAGACGGAGACGGTTCTCCAGATACTGCTCAAATTGAATATGAAGTGTTCTCCAATGCTTTCTTTGAAGACCTCGACATTACGACAAAGGTTCTCGATAGCAGCGGTGAAATTATTGATTCACAAACCAAGAGAGTTTCTGCAGGTGGAGGTGTTGCCACCGAAGAAAGCATTTGGTTTACTGCGCCAAAAAATTCTCAATACACCTTTGAAATGGAAATGAAGGATATGATTGGAACAACGGTTGACACCCTGACGTCCCCCCCTCAGGTGCTCGACAACATGAGACCTACTGCTAACGGAACTATTTCAGCCAATGTTTCTCAGACTTGGGAAAACATTCAATTCACTGGAGACGGTTTTGATGCTTGGGGTATCTCGTTTGATAACAATTCACTGCCCTACTTTGACCCTCCAACTGCATATGCATGGGACTTCGGCGACTCGACAACCTCCGGACTGAAATCTCCTTACCGTTCTTACAAAGACGTTGGACT
>CEQX01000817.1_pt1 | contig 33386 bp, 14 predicted proteins | sample 356261 | NCBI WGS metagenome assembly CEQX01 (sample SAMEA2621076, study PRJEB7988) | marine metagenome | isolation source: saline water (ENVO:00002010), including | reverse complement strand
GATGATGTATTTCCCAACCGTCGGGCATACCGTCGCCATCACTGTCGAAGTTTGTTGGGTCTGTACCTTGGTCACTGCTGGAAAGGCCAAGATATGTTGCGTTTGCTGCTTGTCCGGCTGCATCATCGCAAATGTATTCCATCTGGACGGTGTAATGACACCATAGCGTAGAATTCTCGTAAAAGAATCCGAAGTATTCGCTGCCATCTCCTAATCCATCTCCGTCGGTATCACCTGCTTTTGGATTCGTAGAATTGTAACCATTCGGAGTTTGACTCACGAAACGATACTCGTCAAGATTCGTCCACAAGCGTTCCAAGAAACCATCTTCAGATTGGTCAATATCGATTCCGTCACCATCGGTATCAAAGAGAGAGTCCCAAGGATCGGTTGGGTCCAATCCATTGGCGACTTCCCAACCGTCAGGCATCCCGTCATTATCGGAGTCATTGGCACCAGGATTAATCAACTCTAAATTCGCATATTGGCCTGGGCTCGAACCAGTGAAAACAGTGGTATTTCCATCGACGTCCATCGTTTGTATTGTAACAATTTCGCCATATACAGTTTCTTGCTTTTGGAAACCGTAAACGGCAGAATAGTCTCCTGAAATTGCCCAAAGTCCTTTGTCTGAGCCAACCAATATTTCATCACCCGTAGGGTGTATTGAGTGGATGTTGTTGTATTCTCGAAGATACTTGCCTTCGACACCCGGGTGCTCTAACAGCCCACTGTGAGAAATTGAGTTGTCAAGGAGATTCATCATGTGTACGCCAGAAGGAGTTCCAAACCACAGAACCTGAGCATTATTTGGCGTAGGCCCATCGAGAACCATTGAACGAACCTCAGCAGGATTCGCAATCATTCCAAGTGAAAGAGATCGCAATTCATCGATTGCTGTGGGATAAGGGGTTACTTCCGGAGTGTAGTAAAATCTCCATGAGGGATTAAATTCTCCTCTTGCCGTAGAAGTCTCGCCTATTATCAATCCTCGGTCAGTGCCAACATACAGCGTATTATTGCCTCCACCAGCAGCACCATGACTGATAGCAGTTACAGTAGCATTCGATTGGCTAAGTGCCGAATTAAGACCCGCAGCAATAGGGTATTGTTGGGCAATCAACGAAGCAGTTGTGATTTCAAAGACTGAACCCTGACCAAATTGGCCTAAACCAATGACTTGTCGATTTTGACCTTCAATATTCAATGCAGAAAGTGCAAATATTTCATCGGAGAGAGACCAAGACCAACTTGCCAGTGGTGCAAGATCGCCATTGGCTTGGAGAGGAGCAACTGCCAATCCAACGTTTGTAGCAAGGGCTAAAGCAAAATTAGTATCCTGCATAGAAAGTAAGAGTGATTCATGCAGCTCTATACCTTGAGGCATCCAGTGGTCATAATTCACTGATTGATCAAAATCGAAAACCGTCACGCCATACCTTGTTGTAGCATAAATCATCGTATCGTCGCTCTCTAAGTCCCGAAGATCGTAATGGATGAGACTCATCTCTTCAGCAGGTGTTACAAAACTCAACGGGATTGACTCATGGCTACCATCCTGATTTCCAAGAAGTACTGATTTCAAACCTGGAAGAACTGAATTTCCGTTATCTTCGTGCACGAAATATTCTTCCAATGTGGACAGCGATTCGCCTAATGCGAGGGCGGTAAGAGTACGACTGACATCGGGCGAAATGGCGCCATCACGGTTTGCATCCCAACCATCCAAATCGGGGTCGAGAAGAGCGTTTGTACGGTTGAGGGGGTCAAGACCGAAATGGACTTCCCAGCCGTCGGGAATTCCGTCACCGAATGAAGGAAAGAGTCTACGAATGGAAAAACCATCCCAGTGGTAGCGATCTGAGTCCTCAAGAAGCGGGTCGGTGCCCAACCAAAGATCTTCGTCAATTACCAACGTTGCGTTTTCAGTGCATGCGGAGAGTAAATTTGTAAAGGTCGCATTTGGACCTGTAGGGATAAAAGGCCAATTCTTGAAAACAGAGCCATCAGGCAAAGTAGCAGAGCACCACATACCGTCCAATTCTGTCGTGTGATTTAATGGAGCACCATGGATGTATTCTTCCGGAGATGAAAAACGCTCAGTCGTCGATAAAACCCCATCACGATTGACATCAAATCCATCCTCATCCGGATCGTCGTAGATATCTGAACCATTGAGAGGGTCGAAATTTTGACATTCATATTTTAACGAAAAGATGTTGAATCCACCTACCCGTTCGCACATGTATGCCTCATATCCATCAGGCATTCCATCACCATCAGTATCTGCTATACGGGGGTCAAGATAACTGCGCTCACCTTCGCTATCGACGACCCCTGTAAGGCCGCGCGGGAAGCCAGGAGCAGTGCAATTTGCCGGATAAGGCCAACAAAACTCTTCGGTCGCATTGAGACCATCACGGTCGTTATCGACAAGTGCATCGGACGCATTATTACTGTCCATTCCGGGCATGTAAATTTCTCGACCGTCGACTGCCGTCCAATTCATCCACTCATCAAACAGATTTTCATGGACATCTGGGATTTTGTCACCATCGGAGTCCGTTGTAGGAGGTTCGTCGCCATCCGTCGTATCCGGATGTAAATTAGATACAGATGAAATTGCTGGAAACTGTGACATAAACATCAAGCTTGCAACGACGGCAAGTGTGGTTAGAAGAGTGGTTAAACTACGACGCATCTGGAGACCAGCCTACAAAGCATACGCTTCGCAAGTGCTCAACCCTTTCAAGACACTTATGAGGGTGATGGAGCGATGTTCGGACAAGACCTCGTTCGTCAGTCCAAAGATTCGTTCGGCTTAAACGTGAATTTCTTGTTTGGAAATGAGACCTCACACGGTGAAACACCGCCTAAAGTAAGCCTAACATGCGGTTTCTTCAAAGACCGTTCGCGCTACGATGACGATGATTGAGATGACCATGACACTCACGCATCTTGGCACAGGCAGTCGCGGAAACGCGACGTTGCTTGAAACCGAGCAAGCAAAGGTGTTGATTGACCAAGGTTTTAGTGGAGCGCAACTCGAGAAAAGACTCGGAAGATTGAACCTTCATCCTACCGATATCGATTATATTTTCATTACGCATCACCATGGAGACCATGGCGGAGGAGCTGCTGTCACTCAGAAAAGGTGGAATGTTCACATCCAGGCAAATCACCGTACAGCAGAAGAACTCGGTCTGCTTCCAGAACTCACACATTATTTTGAAGCACTCGATGTGATTCGAGTGAGTGAAGATTTAGCAATTCTACCAGTCCCAGTGCCGCATTCTGGAGCTGATAACGTCGCCTTTATTGCAAGCCATAATGGGCAAAGAGCTGCAGTTATCACTGACCTCGGTTCATGGACGGATGAACTGGTTACGCATGTGCGTGGTTGCGAACACATTTCTATCGAGGCAAATTATGATCACAACCGTTTGATGAACGGCCCATATCCATACTCGCTCAAAGATCGAATTAGCAGCAGAGGTGGTCACTTGTCCAATGACCAGACTGGACGCTTCTTAGCCCAAGTTTGTACACCCGCTACCAAGAGTATTTCCCTCACACATTTATCGGAAAAAAATAACCAGCCTTATCTTGCAGAATCGACTGTGCTCTACCACATTGATGAACTGTTCACTGGAGACATGACAATTTCACTCCAAGAGGGACCTGAACGCTCCCACTATATCGGAAGAAGTACAGATAAAGAGTTGCTTGAAAAACAGACGTCGTCAGGAGTATAAATCTCAAAATCACCCCCCTATGGGGGGGGTGAGAAGGTCAACTGCTAAATGATGCCAAAGGTTGTGCGGTATGTGAACGCACAACCAAACTCAGTTTGGCGCCCGTCTCTTCAACGAGACAAACGGGCAGTCAGCGAAGTTCTGGGAGTCGTCATGATGCTCGCAATGGTCATTACAATTATGGGTGGGGTATGGGTTTTCTTGAATCCATACATTACCGATTTTGAGGACAATACAAATTGGAACAGTGCGAATGGAATTGCCGACCGTTTCGAAGACCGAATCGATGTTGCGGGTGGGGCACCTGAAGGGACGGGAATCCGGCATACACTTGCATTACAATCCACAATGATTCAGTCCATTGAAAAAGTTGAAACATGGACGATATCTGCTGATTTAACACCGTATGAAACCATTACCGTGCGAGATCTCAACAGTTCAACAATTGGCATTTTGGCAATGAATGAAACCGCACGTAGCGTAACGATTGAGACCCAGTTTGGCATTGAGAACTTTTCGTTTGAAACCTCACATGAGGAGGTATTAATTTCACATAATTCAAACCAACAACACTGGATGCTCGTCACAGTCTATGATTCCGACGGCAATCCGATTCATCGCAGTGTAACATATCTTCTTTCTGGAATCCAGATTACCACTTCTCTTGGACAAGGGGAACATCAAATTGGACTGATGAACAATGCACGCGTAGAGAGATTCCCGAACGAACCTTGGGTCGTATCTCAATTTCCAAGTATAGAAATTGACCCGCTTGTCAACGGCGAGTTTCGATTATCTTTAGTGCTCAGCGATGTGACCATCAACGGTTCGCTTGGCTCAGGAAATAAAATCGGTATGAACATGATGTCATTGGGGCCTATGACGCTTTTCACGGGCGAAGCCTACAATGTCAAGTTCACTGTTGTTAACGCACTTAACGATTTGATTACACCCCAGTATCATGACCGAATGTTGGATGAGTATAACCTCAACCGAGCATCGGGGACTTTAGATTCGTACGTTGGATATGCCCCGTTCATGAGAGCAAGTGGTGCGGATGGTTTTACAGTCGAAACTCAAGGAGCGCAATTATATCTCGAAGTTGATGTGAAACGTGTGGAGGTGTCTCGATGAAATTTAATTTACAACGAGATGAAGAAGCGGTCTCAGCAGCTGTCGCTACCGTTCTTCTCTTCGGGGGAGTTCTGAGTATTATCGCCATGATGATGGTCTCAATGATACCGGTAATCGAAGAGCTTGAAGGTTCAGTTGAGCGACATGATATGTCCTCACAAATGTCCCTTTTAGCCCATCAGACCTCTTCCCTGAGCGAAAATGGAATGCCTGGAGATTCCACTGAAATCGAGCTCATTCCTGTTGATGGTAGCCTCAACTGGAACATGATGCAAAGCAGCATGTGGTATTCTGCAACCTGGGCAGATGATACGAGTTTTAGAGTCAAAGGGGCCCTTGACTACGACGACCAGTTTAGCCTCAGACATCCGGAATCAATGAACACCGCTGTTTGTGTAGACGACCTTCGTCTCGGACCTGCCAACCCTTACTTGTTTACCATACCGTCTTGGGCAGAAAGTGTGGCCATGACCGCCTCACCTGGCCTTGCATTGCCACTTGGGCCTATTGAAATTGAGATTTGGAATCAATCAGCAAGGCAATCCCAACTTCAACTCATGGTCGATGGAATGCACATCGTTGATACAAGTCAATCTGGAGAAATCATGGTCCGCTCATCGCATGAACTTCACCTTCTGCTTTCACGAGGCGATGGGGGTACGACTCTCATGCAAGCAAATGATCCAAGTCCTGTTGATTCAACAGGAACATCTTGGTCTCTTCCTCTATCGATTGGCAACAATAAAATCCACATTTTAAGCGAAGTTGCGAATCAGATAATCATTACGAACCAAAGTTCAAATTCACACTATGCCTTACCGTCGAGCCAAAATCGAGTGGGTGTAGATTTCACGCATCAGTTTTCAATCAATTCACCCGAAGTCGTCCATATTACAACCAGTGCACCCTCGAGATTAATTCTCCAGACAAACATAGAGAGTGATGTTGGTCAGACTGCTTTGACGAGTACTGATGGTCAATACCTCGGCCACTCGTTCTTGACCCCATCACTCGAAGGCGAATTGGTATTCACTAATCCAAGTCAATCAAGTGTCACGGTTACATGGAGAGGTGGAGGTGTGTCCGTTCCTGCCAATCAAAGTCTCAGTTTCGACTGGCCACCTGCAGAAATCGATGGAGCGCCAATGCTTGATGCAAATGGAGATGTATTCGTTTCTTGGCGTGCAGATACAAGCAGTTCTGGATTACAAGTCATAGCCGCTGATGACACGGGTGCCCTTTCCGGGCAGGTCCATACGATTCATGCTGATGGAACCAACAACAAACAAATCCATCTCGTTCGTGCTGGAACGATTGTAGATTGGAATTTAACCGGTTCAACCAGCGCCAATGGCTCCCTCTACGATGAGAATACCCAAGTTACCCTCGACCTCAATCAGGGGGAGAATCAAATGAATGTTGAGGAAGGTCACGCCCTTCGAATGTACCTCCTGCGTGGACAAGACGGTCTTCTTCAAGCACAACATGATGGGGCCCAACGATGTTTATCTATTAATGTTCAAGCAAGTGGTTGGATTTCAACTGATTTGCCGTGGCAATCAATGAGTGGCAGAAGTCAAGTTGATTTGAAAAATGCTTGGCGATCTGGAAATCACCCTGCAAGTATGCAAATTACGCTCATTGGTGTCAATGGCGCGTCAACTCACGCAAACTTAGGAACCGTTTGGGGATTCCATCTCTCCAGACTCAGTTATGAGTTCACTTCCTCCATTGTTGGGATGGAAGTTGCTTATGCCGGAGGAGCAGTCGTAACAAACCACCCTGAATTTGAACCATTCATCGTTGTATCCCCTTCCGATCGTGGCGGTCCAGGGCCGAGGTTTGCAGCTACGATACCTTCGCTCCACCCAACACAGGACAGTGTAAGTGGCGCTGGTACCATGCACCTTGACATCGAATTAGTTGACCGTTCTTCTCTTGCCTCATCAATAGCCTATGAAGTACGCAGAGGATGGTCAAACCCTTACGGAGTCGCCATTGCTGATGCGTCAGCGGACGGACTCGAATCGAGTGAAGACTGGACTGTTTATCCTGGACGAATTGATTTGCTTACCGACTATGTGGGCTGGGTACCTGACCCATCTTATGGGACATCTGAAGCAGTATGGCACACGAATGGTGAGCCAATTCAATTCACGTTGCAAATGGCCGCTCTCAATGCGCACATGACCGAGGTGGTATCATGAAATCACAGAGAATTGTTGATGACGAACGTGCTGCTGCAACCGAATTAGGATACATCTTCACATTCCTTCTCGGAGTATTGCTACTGACCATGTTTAGTTTATGGGCGTATGAAATCGAAACCGCAACCCGTGAACGGTGGAACGAGAATGCGATACAATCGAATCTGGATGACCTTGCTGCTGCGGTTGAACGTGCTGATGAAGCAAGTCGGATGGGCGCTGTAGATTACGCTGAAAAAGTCACTTGGAGACTTACCGAAGCAGATGAATCACAAATGAAGGTAATCTTGACAGATACCTCAATTGATTTGATTGATGAAGGAGGCACGCTTGACACAAGTGTTTCCATTTCAGGAACGGGTGCAGGTGGACACCAAGGGACTGTTGTCCTCTCAGGAGTGACTTCTGTGTGGGTTGTACATTCTGATGGGATGACGACGCTTCAATACGACCGTCCGCAATCAAGTGACTATTAGCGACCCATAACTGCTGCATGGACTTGAGCTTGAACTTCTTTCATACGAGATTTCGCACCCAATTCTCTGAATACGGATAAAGCTCGCTGTAAGTACTCCATTCGACGTGGTTTATCGGGTGCAACACCACCCAAACGTGAAAGCAATTCACCAATTTGCATTCGAAGGTCATTTGCTTCTGCGATTACTAATGCTTCACGATAGTGTTCCATAGCATCCTCTGCACGTCCAGAATCCTGCAAAACCTCTCCGAGAAGAATGGTAATCTCTACCAAAGAGAGCAGATCACCTGCTTCACTCATCGTCTCGAGTGCTGTCGAATAGTGGTGTGATGCTACATCTGCATCTCCAACTTTGGCGTAATAACGCCCGAGTACAGCTTGGGCTCGTGCGTGTAGTAAGACATCCTCTCCACCATCAGTGTTCTCGAACGCCTTGAGTGCATGGTCTCGGGCACGGTCAATTTCATTTAGTTCAATAAAAGCACGCGCCAGGGTAAGTTGGGTACTGACAAGATCTGGGTCAGAGGAAGATTTCAAAATCGCTTCAACCTCTCCATAGGCTTCCAAGGCTTTACTCAAATCATTCTTACGACGAAGGAGATAACCCATGTTATTGTATGAACGTGCTGCACCTCTTTCGTCTCCAAACTGAATAAACTTCTCAAGGGCATCATGATGCATTGACAAGGCTTTGTCTGCGTCGCCTTGTTTGAGGGCGATGTCTGCTAAGGCGGAAAGAACTTCAGCATCAATACGTGTTGCTTTTGAAGAATCGGTTAAAGATTGAGTTGAGAGGAATATCTCTTCCGCTTCAATGAAGCGTCCAAGAAGTACCAGTATTTCTCCGCGAAGTTGTAAGACGCGAACTTGTATCTGAGTATCAAGTGAACTTAACTCAAGGCCTTCAATCAAGGTGAGTAATTCCATGTGCCCTTGGGCAACAAGGTCTCTACCTTCTTCAGCAATAAGTAATGCAGCCTCTCCACCTTTATCACTACGAATAAGGTGGTATATTCGTTCAATAATGACACTTGCGGTGAAATTTTGCTTTTCATACCACAAACAACATTTTGCATGGAATTCCTTCTTCGTCTTATCATCTAAACTTCGCAGCAAAAACTCACGAATTAAATCGTGAACATCATAATAATCGACATCACCTTGTCGGGCTAAACCTTGCTCAACAAGTGAATCTAACTCATCAGTATCCAAACCCTGCTCTGCTAATGCGCTTAATGCGACTGGTTCTCGGTAGATCGCAAGCGCAGAGAGTACACGTTTTTGTTCTCCACTCAATTTCGAGAAAATTTCGACAGTAACATAATTTTCCAGCGTTTCGTGGTAAGCACCTGCTGATGCCCCTCTGTTAATTAATTCCAAAACGAGAGGATGTCCTCTTGAAAGTCCATGTATGTGAAGCCACTGTTCATCACCAAGATTTTCAAAACTGCTCAAGAGTTGTCTCCCAGCATCCGAATCTAAACCATCGAGTGGGAGAACCAAACTTGCAATTCGTCCCTCTGCATCCTTCGCAGGTACGACTGGTTTGAAAGAACGAGAGAAGATGACAAGGCCAATCTCTTCTTCACTACCAAGTAAAGCCAAAGACATTGCTTGGAACGTTTGATGTAATGTCGTATCAGCAACCTTGTGAAAATCATCAATCACGATAAGAGTAGGAGTCCCTTCCAATGAGTCAACCAATAATCGAGCAGCATCTGCTGGTTGAGGCACCGGAGTTGCTGCCAGATAATCAGAAAACGTAGAATCCCCAATGTTTGCTAACCAATCTGCGACCGCCTCAAAAAAAGAACGAGAACTCTCCCAATCTTGGCAGCGGTGATAAAGCAGGTTTCGACGATGCATAAATCGCTCAATCAATTTTGAAGCAATTGTCGTTTTACCAATACCCGCAATCCCTGGGACGAGCAGCGTAGTTGCACGAGCATCCACGAGGCTCACCATATTGTCAAGTTCCTTTTCTCGACCATAGAAATGGCGAAGGCGGGGCAGATCTCCAAGCGATGTGACAAGTTGCTTCTCAACATGCTTCGAAAGATCTCTTTCGACCAAATCAGCCGACAAGGTGCGAGTGTCTAAAACGCAATTATCATCCATATATCGAATAATATCGACAGGACGCATTGAGAAATCGAGATGATCGTTTATTTCACCGAGCGTTGAGTTGATAATATTGCCATCAGTCATGATACTTCGTAACTGAAATTCTCGTAATCGACTCCAAGTCTCTTCTGAAACATTAATTCCGGGGTCGGTTAGAAAATACGCCTTACGCTTTCGAGACACACCAGCAACATGTGCCTGTCTTTCGATAAGAAGACCTTGATCTTTGAGTCCAGCTATAGCCCGAGGTACATTTGAACGGGCAATGGCAACAGCGTTCGCAATTCCCATTTGTGAAAGTGCAAATGGCACTTCTACACTGCTTTTGAAATCAGAGTAGTCAAGTAGATGCAAGAGGATTCTTTCCTGAACTCCTGGTTTAGGTTGTACAGCCATAATCTTCTCTCCGGTTTTTATCCTCTTCAACACTTCCTCAATCCTGAGTCAGGAAAAATTCACTGTTCAGGGACGTAGTTTGGGTCTGGAACCCAGTTATTGGACTCTGCATCCCACAACCATCCAGGGTGCTGAGATGCTTGAGCGGTCGAAGCCACAGCCTGTTGAACAACAACGGGTGTAGTTGCAACTTCGTTCGAGGGGATAGATGCCGCTTCTTTTCGAGCCTTCGCCCATGCATAAGGGTCTTCAGAAGCCTTTGCCTCAGCCGATGCAAGTGCGGCCTCATCATCATCAAGGTCCTCATATTCGACTTGAAGGAAGAACATTGCCGCAACCAAAAGAGCGATTATTACAACAGCTATGACAGCAATCAGTCCCCAGTTCAAACCAGAGGATTCGTCATCGCCTAAGCTAACCTTAAACAGGGCACCTGAGTTTTCACCGGGCTGGGTAAATACTTGGTCATCCATTTCGAAAATAATCTCTCGAGTGCCTTCTATGCCCGAGAGTTGGCTGCTTGAAATTTCCATCTGCCAAGTAGCATCTGCATTCACGCGAGTCTGGTTAATTCGAACACCGGTCAATGAATCAAAGCGCGCTTCAACAAGACTGTTTGGCAATCCTTGACCACTGAAAACGGCAGGGTTGCCGGGTCCCAGTGAACCTGTATCTTCACGTATGACTGTGAAGGAAACTTCGACAACGACGACATTGACTTTGTATGAATACGCTACAGATCCGTACGAATCACGTGCTTCAAACATCAAACCAACAAGAGACCATTCTGCAATGTCATTGGACAGACCTGTGACATAAGCAGGGTCATACTTGACAACTCCGTTCGAACTGAATGTCAAGTAATTTCCATACTCATCATCGTCTAAATTTGTCAGGTCATCGTAAACGTCGAAAACAAGACCGTCGGTCACACTTGCAGTCGGACCATCAGCATCAGAAAAGTGTTCAGTCAAATCAATGCTGATACCACCATTACATCGGTCTTGCTTGGTTGGATTCGAATCACAGAATAAGGTCATGGTGCTAACCCATCCAGTCGAGTTGAACTGTGGTATGATGTTATCAGCATCACTTGGATTATCGATTGTAATTCGAATACGCTCTTCAATTGAGTAATCTGAACCATCCCACGCCTTGATGACGAGCTCGTATTGCTGGTCATGAATGAGATCGGAGGTATCCCACGTAGTAGACCATGCCCCGTTTTGAGCAAAATTGGTAACAGGGTCTGGTCCGTTGTTAATTTCAACTCCACTGGTGAGGTCGACAATACTAATCTCGACACGTGTGACAAGACCATCATTATCGAGCGCCACACCCTGAATCAATTGAGTTTCACTCGCTCTTAGAAGGTCGGCGTTAAGTGGTTCACTCAACTGGACAAATGGAATCGAGTTGTCCGTATTGATGTTCAGGGTTCGTGTCTCAAAAGTACAATCCTGCCAACCAGACTTTGAATTACAGAAATCACTGTCTGAAGCCCAAATACGGAAGTCATACTGACCAGTTTGCAATTCTTGGAATTGCCAATCGTACGCCCATGCAGTCGAACCTGGAATGTCAAAGTTAGCAGTATAACCGTTCGGACCGTTGATATCGAACCAAATCGAGTTGATGTCACTGCCCCAAGTACCTGAGTATGGGTCACTTGCAGTGCCAGTGAATGTTACCTTGCCGTTATCATGCGAAGAGCCATCATTCGGTGTATCTACTAAAATTGAAGGTGCCACGAGATTGAGTTTGTACTTACGTACTTCAACAGGAGAATAATCGAGTCCATCAAATGAACGAACACGGAATGTTACATCACCTTCTCCTTCTGGATGAGCTGACATTTCCCAGTCAAAACTCCATGTTTTGAAAGGATGATTCGATTGTGTGATTTCACCGGCTGCACCAGATGTGTCAATAGCAGAATACCAATCTGTGGAACCCGGCGGTTGGATTTCAACACGCTTGATGAGACCAAATTGGCTTTGATATGCGACGAAATCAAGGGGATATGGCCCACTAATTCCATCCCATGCTGAGCCCGTAATTTCGACGGTTGTCGCAAATGAGAATCCATCATTTTGGGTCACGGTTACACTTGGTTTGAGATTATCGAGATTAATGACATCGTCAATTGAACCGCTGAGAACGAAGTCAAATTCTTTCTGGCCCTTACCAAACATGTATGCATCGACTGAGTAGAATGGCAACTCTCGACCGTTTACACAATCGCTGTCCTCAGCGTCAACTTTTGTATCTCCATCGTTATCATATCCATCGGAACATGAATCTTCATCGATGAAAACAGGGTTTCCTTGACTATCGGTGACTCCAGGAATTTGGACGTTGTTTTCTCCAACTATATGATTCCAGTTTCGGTCGAGGAGGAAATCGGATGGAAGAGATACTTCGGGGGTAAATCCAAAAGCGTCTGTCGTAAGAGTGTAAAGTGGCAATCCTGTAGCGTCTCGGATGACGACAGTTGCTCCTGCAACATTGCTGTTCTTTGCCTTGACTTGATAGCGAACAAGTTCACCTTCACGAACCTGGCTTCCCCATGCAGAGTTCTGATTTTGAACATGTATCTTAGAGGAATCGAAATTCTGTAAGTTCGCATAAGAGAAAACTGTCGAGTTATCAATTACTTCCAGTGCCAACGGCATGAAAGCTGGTGGCATGGCTGCAGTCGATGGGACTAGCAAGCATTCATCCAAAACATAAGGGCATTCTGGACCGAGCCAACTCATCTGAACTGGATACAGTTCATTACCACCTGCATCTGGGATGTATTCAGATTGGACGGTAACACGAGATTCCGTAATATTGTAAACCTGCGATGCGTTGGAGTAAGAATTACCAGAGAAGTAGGCGATCGAACCGTATTTGCTTCCGTAATTATCGTCATACATGCTGATGTTAGCCGCAAAGCCGGAAACTTCCATTGTATTTCTTTGAGCATTGACGATACTGCCTTTAATTCGCATGCCGTCTCCGCCGTTATTTGTCACGGTGTTGTCATAAATGGTGGCTGATGACATGAACACGTGAATTGCAGGACATGGGAAATCACCATCATACATTTGCGAGTTGCAAGTTCCAGTATTGTTCGAGATGAGGTTATTTGCAAGATACAAACGAGCTGCAGTTGGAGTTGGAACATTCCAACCTTGGTCATTAAAGTGGTATTCTCCGATGAGGACCGCTTCTTTTGCAGTATCTTGGATCGTATTGTTTTCTGCAACAACATCCGATGTGCCGTAAATCCACAGACCATTCCAGCCGCCTATTGGACCGATGACGTTATCGTTTGCAGTGACCGATGAGGAACGAATACCAAAACCAGAACCTTGGGCTGCCCCAGATATTGTGTTTCTGTTTGCTTCAACAATTGCACCATCATAAGCGGTAATTCCCGTACCATCGGCAGTTGTGATATCGTTGTCATTTATCATAAGCGTGTGATTAATTGTCCCAGTAACTTTGTGAGAGTTTGTGTCAATGCCACTGCATTTAACATCAATAGTAGAGTTGGTGAGTGAGCCAGAACTTTGTTTCATGAACAACCCATATGCGTTGTCTTTGAGTTCAAGGTTTGCAAGGTCAATGTAAGAACTTTCGATGTAAATCAGGCTGCGTCCACCACCTTGCTGACCACATTCTGCTTGTGTATTGCCAGTGAATTCAGAATTCTGAATACGCATGGTTCCGAGTATACCCGCACCTGCACCGTATGCAAGAACGGCTGCAGCATCGTATCCATTTCCGTCAATGCCGATAGTAAACGTTGAATCATCGATAATCGGTGATGCCAAGTCAAGAGCCAAGATGTTTGAAGTGTTGACGTCTTGGAAACTGAGGCCAGTTACTGAGGTTGATGAACCATCGAAAACCAGTACACCGTATTGCTTCCCACTGACTTGGTTCGTATCGAATGGCACGCCATATGCATTTTCAAAGTGAGCGTATTTAATCGAAGTTATCGCTTGGTCTATTGTGGAGCGTATAACCATTCCAGAGCCACAAGCAGTGTCTCCATTGTAATTCGGGTCATTGCTGTTGTTCGAATAGCAGTTACCGAGAATGGTGTAGTCTGAAGGCGAGGACCAAATAAATCGTGCTTGGTTACTCGCAGACCCTGAACTGGATCCGCATGAAGTATCTCCGATACAGATAGCACCTTCCACATCAATCATGTTTCCGTAAGGAATGTTTACCGTTGTGCCTGCATTTACAATCAGTTTGGCACCTTCGGCAACGGTGACATCACCGTTGAGGTTCATGGTACCAGACCAAGTTTCAGTACCGGAAATTATTCCAGACTTGGTCTCGTTTACTGCCGATGCAGCTGGTAAAGTCACCAGTCCGGTTAAGATAGACAGCAGTAAAAGTGCGACTAACGATATGCTCTTGTGCGATGTTGTGTTCTTCAAAATAGACACCTCTCCTTCGTGCTATCTCACCCTCGAATATAATACTGCGCCTCAATTGCCCCTTTAAAAATATCAAATACACTTATTTGTATCACTAAAATGCGGCTATTTGTATCATATTTACATTATAATATCATATTTGGGCAGTGGAAAATTATTCAAAATCCAACGAAGCGACCCATTTTAACACATAATTAAGAAAACGAGAGAATCAACAACTCGCAGATTGAACCGCCAAATCTTGGTACCAATCAAATGCCTGAAGTTGACCATAACCCCAGCGATCATCATGTTCAACCGTGTCCTGATACTTTAGGGAAGTTTCCATTAGCGAATTCTTGACAAGGTCAATGCAGTCGCCATTGGAATCAGGGTTCGGTTTGAACTGCGGATATGCTTCAAGAATGAGCGAAAGAGCACCTGTGACAAAGACAGTCGAATCCGATGTGCCACTGCTTGAATACCATTGATCGCCTGCACCTGTACTGATAATATTCTCACCTGGTGCAATGACTTCTGGCTTTAGATGTGGATTTTGACGGGGAGTTCCATCCGAAAGTGTTTGCGATCCCGATGACGAATTTGTCCAGACGGCCTGTTCCTGTGTTGAAGCACCAACGGTGATTACACGTGGTACATTACCTGGAACGGAAACAAGGCCATCATCTCCGCTGCCGCCATCGTTGCCCGCAGCTGCAACAACAAAAATTCCGGAATCAACAGCACGACGCACAGCAGATACACTGGAGCCCTCTGTTTGCATCTGAACTTGTTGCTCGCCACCAAGTGAAAGCGAGATAATGTCGGCGTTGAATATATCCTGACACCACGATATGGCACTTGCTACAGTATCCTCGGTGCCGCTGTTCATGTTCTCATCATCTGCACCAAGAGCGGCAACAACCGCAAGAGTGATGTTTGGGGAAATTCCCATTTGATGGTCTCCTGACACTAAGATACCTGCCATCAGTGTACCGTGAGCGACGTATCCATAATCTAACGGGGAATTCGAATTTCCAATCATGTCCTTGAAGATGACTTCAAGCCCTTCAAAGGCAGGATGACTCAAATCGATTCCAGTATCGACCATACAAACCCTAACACCTTCGCCACTCAACCCGGTTTCTGTGAAATCGTCAAATTGAGATTGTTCCATGGCCCATTCCGACTTCGGTGGTGAGAGTTCAATAAACAGGAGTCCGGAGTTCCACAACACGAGGAGAATGATGGCAAGGATTGCGAAGAAGGCCCCATTGGTTGCAAGAAGTCTCTTCCGACGAATCCGGGGAACCGGTGCAGCCTCGTATGGCGCCCAACCGGTCACCTCTGCTCTCCAGCTGTCTTGAAATCCAACCGCTGACGGATCGATAGCGGAAAGTATCCGTGAATCCTCGGGCTCAGGAAGTAGATCAAAATTGTCTAAATCATTCATCTGTCTACCCTACTGCAACAAGCAGTAAAGGCAGTTCAGTATCTTTGGCTATAATGTGTTGTCTGTTTCTTGTATCAGAAACGAGTGGATGAAGAACGGCTGCGAGCCAGTCGAACACCACCATAGGCAACAAGAGCTCCCAAGACCAGAATCACGAGCGTGAACCATGGTGATTCCTCTGTCGTTTCGTCAATGTAGTACTCAATATTGAAATCAATCATGTTATCTGCACCAATTTGCTGTGAGACTTTATCTGCATCATCGCCAAGAACATTAACAGTAACTTCGAACCGAACGGTGCTTCCTGAATCTTCAGCAGATACATTGAAAATTGCATTCGTTGTTGATTCCGCACCAAGCGAAATTGTCACTGTACCAAGAGACTTACCGTCGACGATCTTGGCTGAAACTTCAACATTATCGGATTCCATAAGTCCAAGATTGGTAACTGGTATGACGAGCTCATTCTTTGCATCAGCAGTGGAACCAGAGAGGGTTACGATATCACCTTGATCGATATCCAGACGAATACTCAATGGTATAATCTCAACATCAAACGTGTCAGTGAGTAGTCCGTTCTCGCTGGTGACAGTGACAGTAACCGTCTTTGTACCCTCTGTGAAATCATCCGGTGAAAACACAGTAAACAATTGTGAACGAGTGTCATCCTTGGAGATGGTGAGGACCGATTGCATTGGTGTGATTTCCCAACCTGCAGGGATGTTATCTGCCAGTTCGATGGTAAAGGTGTCATCGCCATTACCCAAATTGGTCAAATCAAATCCGAATGATTCACTGCTTGCATTGTTCAATCCGACTACAGCCGGAACATCGGTGAACTCAAAGTTGTAAATCTGCGGAACTTGAACGGTCACAGCAATTTCGCTTGACGGTGTTGAGTCAGTACTCAATCGGACCTTCAGTGAATGGGGCTCTTCAAGATGCCATGCATCAGATTGATTTGGTGCGAGTATTCTCACACGAAGAACCGTCGAAGAATCAACACTGGTGTCACTGGAATTTTCTCCGATTCCGAGCGTCACGTTGTGTGATTCAACGAAATTCGTACCGTCCCAGAACTCGAGACTCCAATCAGCTTCATCGGGGGCAATTCCAATTTGTCCAACGACGTCAAACACTTGTGAGGTTTCGGTACCATCGTATTGGATGTTGAGATCAAACTCTATTGGTTTGTAAGCTTCTTCCTCCTCTATGGCCTCAAATGCGAGGTCGTTTTCGGAGTCAGCAGTGGCATTGACCATGCTGTTTTCCACAATTGTGATTGAGGTGTCTGAATTCGCGATGCGATTATACGAAAGGGCAACAGGTGAGCGTCCCTCAGCAACAAGTGTTACTGCGCCACCGATGTAATCCATTTCTAAATTGAGGTCATGTTGGATAGTCACGAAAGATGAATCCATTTCAATTTCTTCTGCAGGCATCAAGACGCTGATGCTACCATCACTTCCAACCGGTATGTCCCATTGGATATCTGAACCAATGCCAAAGGTCACGGATACGGATTCGTTCAACAACGCAGAGCCATTGACGTCATCGGAGCCGGCGTGGTGGTCATTGAGGTTGATATCAGTCCATGAGGTCGTCAGGTCAATCCAGCCACCGAGAGACATTTCAAGGTCGAGAGTTGCACCATCGGAAATGCTTGCATCAAGCAATCCAACAGCAACACCGCCACCGTTTTCTCCAGCATCGGATTGAGTGACGACAACAATCCATTCACCTGGTGCAATAACCGTAGACCAAGTCAAAATATCATTTGCGAAAATCGGAGTTACTGTCACTGCTTCACCAGCCATTCCGCTGGATGGATAAAGAACGACGGTCGAACCATTCAAGCGGTTTGCATCGTTGATATCAGTGACATTACCAGACACAACTACATTTCCTGCAGTCATTTCAATATCGTGAGACTGTGGTTCGGAGTGAACTGGATACGCACTGGAATTTGACACATTGTAAACCTCGGTACTGAATCCTTCTTTGCTAACAGTGACTTGATATTCATCATCAATGGGCACAAAGAGTGACCAAACACCGAACTCGTCGGTCGTGACATTGGTATCAATTTCAGAATTGTTCATTCCAACAATTGTGACTGTTGTGTTTGCAACACCTTCTGTTCCACCAGGCAAGTCATTGTCATCAAGGTCCCAGAAGACCTTACCACCAATTTCAACTTCCAAGTCTGCATAAATCATACCGAGCTCAAGAATACCATCGACAGCAGTGGCGGTATCAAACGGTCCATAATCGAGAGTCCAATGGCGCTGAGGGGCGGTTTCGTTGAGGAAAAGACTCCAGTTTCCTGGCATGACTTCTTCAGTAACATTTCCATTACTGTCTGACTTTGAGAGAGTTACATTGCCGAATCCGTCATGGCTCACCAAAGTAACACGCACTCCAGACATGTTGACTTCAGTATCCATCTCTTGAAGTTGGAATTGCAGTTCAACAACATCCATTGAGGTCAATGACAGATTACTTCGTGTTGATGAATCTGCACCGACCGTGAACGAATAACGTAACGTTTCAGTGCTATCATTGTCAGCCAAGTAAGGTGCGACAATCGCCACCCAATCCCCAGCAGGGACGTAGGATGCAAAACTGCCATTCTCATCTGAGGCCATGTTTAACCATAGATCATCAGCATCATTGCGCAGTAAGAATTGCTTCTCAACTGCTCCGCCGCTGTTGTTCATGAGGTCACCAGTAACCAAGTATTCGTTACGCAATGGGAATGCCACTGCTTCTTCATACAATTCGAGACCGACGATAATAGGGTCAAAGACCTCTGCACCGATAAGTGCATAATCCGACGCATTTTCATCATCCGCAGTAGTTGAATTAAGTTGCAATGAGTAGAGCCCTGGTTCTAACACAACGGTGATGTTTCCTGCAGAAGTATAGTCTGCAGAAGTGTAGTTGTGTTGCTGTCCGTGATCATTGAGTGGTATCAGTGAGAAGGATGGACTCACTGCTGTGCCGTTTGCAAAGATACCGTCTGCTCCTGCGTCCATGAAGATGTTTAACTCAATGGTAATAAATTCAGGATTGACAAAGAGTTCAATCGGCGTAGGTGCTGCATCCGCTTCTGCCATGATATTGTAATTGAGAACCTCTGTCGAATTGAGTTCATCAACATCGACAGTGAAATCCCAAGCACCATACTGCAGGTTAAACATAAATTCACCAGTGTCGGTAATCGAAGTTCTCCATTCTAAACCATCGCTGTCCGTTGCAACAACCTCCTGAGTATTGTCATATCCAGGAGCAAGTCCGTCCCAAAGTGATGCGTTGTCGTAGAGGAATACGAAACCGGTCACTCCAGTCGTCGGCTTGAGATACATGAGACCAAGGTCAACTTCAGCATCGCCAGTGAGTTCGATGAATTGGCCACCGGACATTTGAGATGCGATACTGAAGGTTGTCATGTGGAAATCATTACCACTCGGCAAGCGAATACTGTAGTTTCCGTCGGTTTGAACTTCAGTGTTGAACGAAAGTTCGTTGGAAACAAAAGACACGTCAAGACCGGATGCTGGCTGGCTTTGATCAAGTTTGACGTTTTCATCTTCCGCATCCCAAACGGAGAAGTTCATGTCACCTTCAAACAAGCCACCATCGACGACTCGAATACTGCCGTTAACCCAAGTTCCAATTGCATATGCGCTGGAAATTGACAAATCTTCAGTCTCAAGAGTGACGTGGTCGAACAAAATGTAGTCATCACCAGTTTCATCAGAAATGGTATATTCACCCATCGGTAACTCAATGTAAACAAGACCGTTTTCATCGGACGTTGCATTCAATGGACCGAATAATGGGTCATCGTTCGTGAAAGTAACAACCCTTCCATCAATCTCAGCATATGCCTCTTGGGTAAGAGGGTCGACAGGTGAGGTAAGTTGGAGTGAGATGTCATGCATTTCAGGAATGCTCATTGCCAATGTGAAATTCTCGGTAGAATCTCGAGCTGTGAATGTTTCATTCAATTCATACCAACCATCGTTGTCGATATCCACTCTGTAATAGTACTCGCCAGCTGAAATCGGACCGTATGAGAAATTACCTTCCTCGTCAGTGATGATGTTGATAACTTCAGAAAGTCCAAGGTCCACATCGACCAATTCAATGGTCTCATTCGCAAACACTTCATCAAAGAAATCATCAAGAGTGTCTTCAAAAATTGAGCCGGGCATCTTCATATCCAAATCATAGGCTGGAGAAATACCGACATTCACTGGATCTGGAAGTAAGACTTCCTTACCGTTTTCAAGTTGAGCAATCATGTTGTAAACACCCGGAGTTAAACCGGTAATGTAGAACGAGCCTGGCTGAACCATAGGTCCAGAGAAAAGACCTGGGCCTACAAACAGACCGGTTCCATTGAGAGTTCCAATTCCTTCAAAGGAACCTGTAGCCTCGAACGAATCACCTGAGTGTTCTGTAACCAAGGTCGAAATTCCTTCAGAGGTAATTCTTCCATTGGCTTCAACTTCTCCATCCAACAAGTAAATTTGAGGAGAAGCAGAGGCATCTTGTAGACAAATGGACTGATTTTCAGGCATTGGAGCCGTTTCATTATCGAGACAGGACATTACGCTATCATTAGCAATCCAAGATGCAGCAAGAGTTCCTTTACCGCTCCATGTTCCGTTGCTTGTGTAGACTCGCCCATCTGCGATTGAACGCGTGAATGTTCCAGTGAAATCATCTGCAAAGGCCACACCTTCGCTCTCAAAGGTTCCATTCTCAGTGAAGGTCACTTCACCTGTTCCTTGTAGAATACGGCTCTCTTCTGAAGAGAATGAACCGTTTGTAGTCGTTAATGTGTAGTTGTCGGTCATCGACCAAATGTTACGTAGAACGAAGTCAGTGCTGACCAGGGCGTCTCCATCAAAAGATTCGTGACCAGACCAAGTCACTTGGCCGGATACACCACTGCTTTCCACAGCAATATCGAAAGAGGTGGGGACATCGACAAATCGGTCCGCTTGCTGTGCAGTGATGTTGTGTTGGTATTCACCAAGCCAACTCATGTTCGCAACTTCTCCAAGTATCGCTGTGATATCGTTGACCTGACGATCATCATTGGTTACAGTCAAAATATCACCAAGTCCTTGAGAGAAAGCACCGGTTCGAATGTTGTCTTGAGCAGCGACTGGATCGTAATCTCCTCCAAACGCACTCACACGAATACGTCCCGCAGGAGCATCAAAGGACCACTTTCCATCGTCATCAGCATCGGTAAATCCTATTGGAACCCAGTAGGTATCAGGATCAAGATCTTCAGTTCCTTCTCCTGAGAAAGCATCACGCTCAATCAGCAATCGAACGCCTGGCAAACCTTGACCATTGTCACTCATCGTAACTTGGCCAGATATTTCTGCGCCAGAGTAATACTTGAGAATCTTGACCAGGGTGTTGGTTGAAGCGATACCGGTGGTTTGCTGTTCTGCGGTCACGGAACTGTTCGCTTCAGGAGCATACCAGTTTGCGATAACAAAGTGATTCTGCATGGCACCTGGTAGTGGTAGAGCTTGTGTCAAAACACTGCCAGGGCTTCCAGATTGACCGAAATGCTGGGCAGGCTGAGGATTCGATGAACCAGCAGCAACTCCGAGTGAGGATGCACCGTATCCAACATACGTTCGAGCGAGCATTGTTTCAAAGAATGCAGCATTGTGATCAACTCGTACATCTTGCACTTGCAGAGGATCGATATCTGCACCGGACTGTTGGTTGAGGAAATCTTCCGTAATGGCTTGGTCAACCTCTTCACGAGTCATCTCGTCAGGGAATTCTCCACGCATTGTTTCGTAGACTTCATCCATGTAGGTCGTTACGTCTTGACCGCTCAAGATAGTCGGTGCACCAAAGATACCCATGGGTTGACCTTGGTTGTAATTCATGTCTTCAGTGTAACGTCCAGCACGAGGATAAAGGCGGTTGTCAATGGCAAAGTATCGGATTTCGTGGTCACGTTCGATTGTTTCTCCGGGAGCGCCATCGTAATCCTGAACGGAATAATAACCTTCCATGTTAATCAGTTCGTCATACATGTCGATGATTTCGCTACCTTCAAGGTACAGTGAGAGGAGTTGCACAGTTAGAGACAGACGTGTATTCTTACGGTGAATGTTAGTAGCAACTGAATCATATTCTTCTATGAGGTCTGCAGTATACCAATAATCACCGATGATGTAGTGAGTCGTATCATAGACATTGTCAGCACCAGTTCGAATATTGTTAGTGAAAGTTCGGTTGGCTTCAAACAATTCAGACCAATCGCCATCAACACAGGTTGATGATAGTGTCTCAGTACAGAGCATGCGTTCACCGTCTTCGTAGACACGCCAGTATGGTGTAGAATCGTCAAAGACTCCGTTAACATGGTGGTATCCTTGTGCCAAAACCATGTCATCATTGGTTTGGAAAACTCTGAAACTGTTGAGCTCTGCCAATTCCATCATTTCATCGTGGTCGACACTCGTCGAGAAGGTCGTAAAGAGATCCATGACTTCAGAATCGTCAAGGTAATCATTGACGATGTTGTAGTAACCAGAGGTGAAAGCAGTCTCACCATTTCGGGCTTGATTGTATTCGATGTCTCCTTGTCCTAATTGCCAAATAAACATCGAGACAAGGTCTTCTTGGCTTCGAGCAAGCAACATATTCCCAGTAGCCGGGATTCCGGACTGGAAGTTATCAGAAACTGACGGATGTTCTCCGGTATCAAGCGCTTGGAAACCGTAGTCCCACCATGATACAAATGCAGGACGTTCTGAATAGGGCATATCGGTATCTTGCGATGCGAGCCACTCATATGCTGTATTCCAGCCGTTGTCATTGAATCCAGACCCAAAGGAGCCGAGATACCAATTTCCATCGTATGTGCTGTCATCAAGTAGTGAGAAACCTCCAACTTCCCAGCGGAATGCATCAGGAATGATGTTGTAAATTGTTTCATCAAGATCGTCTTCAGCATTGTTGCTGCCAGGAATAGCAGCATCCAAACCATACGTGAATTGTTGTCCAAACAGCATAATCATGACGAGCATAATTGCTGAAAAGGATGGTGTGCGCCACACAGCAACACGCGCACCACGAATTCGGTCTTCAGGTGAACGAATACCGAGTTTCTTCCAAGTCTTGACAAGACCGCCCCAGTTTGCCCACTTCCAAAGAGAGACAATACCCCAAGCGCCGAGTACTGCGATAGCAGGTGTAGCGTTGAACATGAACCGAGCGGCAGTCCAAGCCATGAAGGACGCTGCAAGAATCCAAATACCAAACACGAGATTCGTCTGCTTGCGTTCTCGGAAAGCAGACCACATGCAGAGGACACCCATAATCAGCGACAGAACAAATGTAATTGGCCCAAATTGAGCAAAGAGTTGCCCTCGATTCGGTGCGTTTGCCTCAGCAACTGTTCCGAAAATCTTTGTCTTCGTGAAGTATCCGCTACCGGTGAAGAGTACGTCCCAGGCATTGGACCAGTTTGCTTGCTTGAGAAGCCACAATACCAAGAAGAAAATTGCTCCTGCAGTTGCGAGAACACCCAAAATAAGTAACCAAGGCTTGTCACGGAATCCGGTTGTCACAAAGCTAATCGCCAAGGTGAATACGAGGATAAACAAGAAGGGCTGGAGACCAGTTCCATCAAGAACAAGACTAATTTGTGGATGAGCGTAGAACGGCAATGCCATCAAGAAATTGACTGAAAGCATCGTCAAGAACAGCACATTGAGTGTTGTCGAGTCACGACGACGGAACATGTTGATTGAAACCTGTGCTGCGTAAGCCAAGAATAAAATCGATGGTCCGACAACGAAACCTTTCCAACCGAGTGAAACGACTCCAAAGCTTACACCTGCTAAAACTGCTGATGCAAAAGCCGCCTTTCGTTGAGATAATACTTGCGAGATAGCTGCAATGAAAGAAGCAGGTGTTGCTGTAGAGGTACGAAGCAATCGTTCTGTACCTGCATACTTGACGGCACGAAGCCAGAACATGAAACCGAGCGTAATGAACAGCATGATGAATGCGTCGTGGTCAGCAAGAGCCCATGTCGTGTGCGTGACGTGAGCAGGCATGAAAGCGATAAGCCATGCTGCAATAACTGCTGCTTTTTCGTTAATGTGTTCACGTGCAATTGCTGCAACAGGGAAGATTGTAAATGCTCCGTAAATAGCAGGCAGGGACAAGATAGCCCACCAAACCGCATCGCCGTTGTCGAAGAATGGTTCAAGAATCATTGCCAAGACTGCAATCGACCACGTGAAGAGTGGAGGTCGAGGATTAATACCTCCGACCGGATAGAAGCGGTCTGCGTCAAAAATCATGTGTGCATTGTTCGCAAGAATGTAGTCGACGACTCGCTTCATATACCACGGGTCAGAACCGCCTGTCATGTCCCAATTTCCTGTACCGTAGGCGTTCATTGATGGGACGAGATACCACTGAACTCGAATAACAAGTCCAAAGAAGAATGCGAGTCCAATCATGACACTGGCCCAGTGTTCATTCCAAAACAATCGTGCGCCAGAGTATTCGTGATCTTCACGGTTCACCCAGCCGCCCCATGAATCATGGGTTGAAATCGAATAGATTCCAACACCGATGAAGAAAGTAGCTCCAAGCCAAATAAGACTGCCCCAATTGTTGTCGAGCATATCGACTTGGAACATGCCTGCATCATACCATGTTGAGACTTGATACAACGCCCACAGAGAAGTGAGTGTCATTGCTCGTGTATGCCAACGCTCAGCAAACATTCCAGCAACGAGAAGCGCAACGAATCCGGTAAAGAAAGCGGACCAGTAGCTAAAGTAGCCGTGGTAGCCAGAAACCGTGTTAATTCCAAGTTGGTCTGCAACTGAAACGCTGTCGAAATGCCATAGACTTGCAATGTGCGCCAGCGCCCAAACGAGGAGAGCGACTTGCAAGGGTAGATTCTTTTTGTTGATGAATGAAGAGTTGTCGTGATTCAAGAAACTGAACCAGCCTACTTCACCAGCAGGCATCAGATATCCACGAGCAAAGGTCGCAAAGAGTGTGCCGAGAAGTATGAAAATCGTCAGGTAAGAAAAGAACTGATAGCCGACTGCTTGATGCTTTAGATTCAGTGTTGAGACAAAACTTGCCTGCTCTTCAGGCGCAGCGGTGTTGAAAATCTCAGGGAGAACTGCAAGAGCGTCCCCAGCCATAATGATTCCAACATTGACGCCAACCGCGGTGAAAATGATAATCGATGCGATTTCATGTCGGCCTCGACTGGCCATGAAATGAACGCCGAAGGTAACAAGAGCGAACATGAGTCCTGAAAATGCACCGTAGTCTTGGAGATAGATAATTTCTGCACCAACAAGAGCAACGGCCAGTGTTGAGAGGGAGATTGTGGCCTTTGAGTAGGATGCAGATACAGAGTCATTAAGCATCGATGGAAGAAGTCCAAAGATGCTTGCGACGATGACGAATATCATCGGCGTCATGTTGTCTACGTTGAGCTCGAAGTCTACTCCGACGAGCTTGATGGCTGCGAGAGCAAGCAATACTGCTAGGGGGGCGATGAGCCATCCCAACGGTGCTGCTGGCGTAGTGCTTTGTGTGCCAGTTTTTTGTTCCATTTTTTTTCCCTCAAAGGTGTTTCCGCGACAGCAGCAAGGCTGAAGCGTCTTCGCCACTTGAGAGACTCTTTTAATGACTCCGCTGTAAGAACGACTTATGAAAGCAATGCTGTGTCACATTTGAAGCCACATTTTTAAGCCCTAATTTTAGCCAAATTTCACGGGTCAAAGGTGGGTCTAAAGGGCGCGAAATGCGATGTCATTTCGATAATGTGAACCTTCTAAATCAATCGATTCTATGAGTTGGTAAGCCAACTTCACGGACGCGTCAAGAGTCGGCGCTAATGCACTGCATGAAAGAACTCTGCCACCGGTTGAAATCAGTTGCCCCGAATCATCAAAATCCGTGCCAGCATGGTTGACCCAAGCCTTCGCACCATCTGATTCCAGTACTCCCTCCGCTAATCCATGAATCAAGCGACCTTTGACAGGCTTTTGCGGATACCCCTCCGCAGCGAGAACAACGGTGGTTGCAAACGAATTGTGAAACTCGACATCAAGTTGAGACAATCGATCTGAAGCTGCTGCATCAAGGACTTCGAAGACATCGGTTTTCAGTAAAGGCAAGGTGATTTGGCACTCTGGGTCTCCAAAGCGAACATTGAACTCAACAACATTCGGTTTCCCAGATTCCGGAATCATGAGCCCAACATAGAGAACTCCTCTGTAAGGAGTTCCGCTTGAGAGTAAATACTGGTGCATTGGTTCAATAATCGTTTCAATGGTTCTTTGACGGATTTCATCTGTGACGACTGGAGCAGGACAATATGCACCCATACCGCCAGTGTTTGGCCCTTCATCACCATCAAAGGCACGTTTGTGATCTTGGCTCGCAGGTAGACACACATATCCCGAACCGTCCATGACAACCAACATGCTGGCTTCCTCACCAGGTAGGAAATCCTCGAGCAAAACCTGACCATCCGATCGAAGAGATGTCTGAATAAATTCACGAGCCTCTTCACGGTCTGAAGTTACAACCACACCTTTTCCACCTGCCAAAACATCACGTTTCACAACCCAAGGATTACCGGCAAAGTCATCCAAAGCTGCATCAATTTGACTCTCATGTGACAAGACATGAAATGCTGCTGTGGGAACATTTGCTGCACGCATAACTTGTTTTGCATGTAACTTGGAGCCTTCGAGATTTGCGAGTCTGGCAACGGGTCCAAAACACGGAATTTCAAGCAATTCAAGACGGTCAGCAAGTGACGCACACAAGGGTGCTTCCGGACCTACAACAACCAAATCAGCCGCTATTTTTTGAGCGAGATGCAGCAATCCATCGATATCGGAAGCAGAGATTGAATGGTTTGTTGCGAGTTGTGAGGTTCCAGCGTTACCGGGTGAACAATGGAGTTCAGCAACATGCTTTGAACGGTTCAGTTCCATACAAAGTGCGTGTTCTCGCCCACCTCCACCAACGACCAGTACTATCTTACCTGCCATAGTTTGCTTGGGTCGACGCCATCACATAATCCCATCGCGTCTGCATTCAGACAGTTTTCACTCCAGCGTCGTTTCAAGGGGGATGATTCAAAGACCGTCCTCAAAGCCACTCAGCAAAGGTGTGAACCTTTGGTGGATAAAATGAACTTTCTTGGACTCTGTTTGCTAACACTTTGGCTCTACTTACCAGGATTTTTGGCGAACACGTTTGCCATGATGTGGGGCAAATGGTTGCCAAAAACCGGTTACGGGCCTTGGCCGATCGATGGTGGTCGAACCCTCGGCGATGGAAAGCGAATCCTTGGCGATGGTAAAACATGGAACGGCCTCATTGGCGGCTCGCTAACCTCAGGACTACTCTGCATGCTTATCGTGGCATCTCTGGGAGAGATTCCAGATGCTGATGTAGCCGTTGGTGAAAATGGGATTTTTGCACATCCACTTCAGGGGTCTGATGGAACATGGTTTGCCTTAGGAGGGGAGATGATGACTGCATTTCTTCTTGGGAGTTTCCTTGGTTTCTTTTGCCTCGTAGGCGATAGCACTGGCTCTTTCATTAAGCGACGCAGAGGCCTCAAACGTGAAGGTGATGTCTCCTCCAAAGCACCACTTCTTGACACTTTGCCGTTTGCCATAATGGTATTTTTAGCAGGGCAACTTTTCCTTGGAACGTCGATTCTCGCTGACTCTGAATTGCGACTTCCTATGTTGGGATTAGTACTCTTTACACCCATTTTGCACCGCTCTTTCAACCTACTTGGCTACAAAATAGGCTGGAAAGACGTCCCCTACTAATCCGGAGAGAAGCCTATAATGTGGCTTTACTACGCCTCTCCATGCGAACCGCAGTCTGCTTCACCATCCTCTTGATTTTCACATCTTTGAGTTCAATTGCCGGCGTTCACGCTGCGCCACCCAACGATGGAACAACCCTCCTCATCAGTGCTGATGAAACCTGGAATGACACATACACAATGAGTGGCAACATCATTGTTGAAAACGGAGCCACTCTAACCATAGATGGAGAGGTTACTCTTTCGACAAATAATGCGATTACCGTACAGGAAAACGCTACACTCGCACTTTCAGGTTCACTCATTGGCGAAGACTTGGATTCTGGACTTGCCGTTATGAACAATACTCAACTGCATTTAAATTTCGGTGACCTTGCAGAAACCGGACAACTAAGAGTTGATTTCGATCAAACAATTCCAAGTTCTGCGATGTTTAACATGAGTATCGGTGAACAAACAGCCGATGCTGCTGGAACCGACCACATCTTCATCGACATTCCCCTCAACGGAACCGATCTCGTTGCAGATTTCGATATCTATTACGCTTTTGAAATACAGATCCTTTCAATTCAAGCACTTCATTCTGGTAGCGGCGAATCACCCATCCTTCTGGCCAATGAAATTAACCAAACCAATGGTAGTTTAATGTGGAACAGTGCTTCCTTCAATCTTGAAGTGCTCGGGACATTACTTCTTGATGGGGCAACAATCTATGGTGCTGACATAACTTGTTCACATGTTTGTAATATTCAATCAAGTTCGATTATTGGAAGTGCTCCAATTGATGTCAGTGACGGTTCAAGTATTACTGTGAATGAAAGTTCGATTCTTGGAAGTCGTACCGATGAAGACATCATTGTACACGACCTTGCCCAAATCACCTACACGAATAATCAAGGCACAGGAGGATATACCGATGGTTGGATACGTTTGCTTTCTCAACGCCAAATTCAAACAAACTCTGCCAACATTACTGTCCATCAAACTGGCATCGGATATGGCAGTTCTGTCCGTGACGACATCACAGATGTGAATGGCATGGTTGACATTGGTGGTAGCGAATGGAAGCGAATTGTCGAGTGGGTAGATCAAAACGGTGTTTACCATTCAGAGAACGGGGAGTTGACCTTAACTCTTAGCTCGGGCTGGGGCGATTTTACCACCACTGTTCCTGCACCTCATACGCCAACTGCCGTCATCGATGTCCCATTGCCTTACATCGAAGTTGTCTCCATAGATGCGGAAGATACAACTGCTGAAGTCAACAAAAAGATAGGTGCAATGGTTACTGTTCGCAATACTGGCTCTGCATCAGCGACAGTCAATATTTGGTGTTATGTTGGTGACAACCTCACTGAAACAACTGCGCTTACGACATCTTTAGCGCCTGGTGAAGAAAAGGAACTTCCAGTCTCGTGGTGGGCAAATACCGACGGAGCTCAAATCCTCAATTGCAAAACCTTAATTCCAAACATATTGAGTTCTATTGCAGAGGATATTACGAATGTTGAAGGGGGCAATTCACAAGAAGTTGGCTGGTATATCGGTGAAGAAACCGAAGATCAGCCGCTCATTGTCTATGGAATACTTGTCGTCCTTATCGCCATCGGTAGTATTCTTGTTGCTCGAAGAGCTGCTCAGAAGAACTATTACGGCGATGTCCCTGAAGCCTTCGAAGAAGTTGAAAGATAATCAATCCAATCACTGAAACTCTTTACAGTGTTTATTCTGATTGAAAGGTTGTATTCCGTATCAACAGACTTCCATCGTTCTTTGGTTACTATCTGCATTGAAGTCAAGTTCCCAGGAATTGCTGCTCACCATTATACCAGTAGCAGACGATTCGGAATCTGTCATTCCTGCATAATAGTCATTGGTGATGAAAATCTCGAATGTGTAGCAACCTGCACCGTCATAAAAGGAGTCTTTCTGAATGTATTCTGTGTTTAGAGAATCTGTAGCTGTGCCGGGAAGTCCTAACCATCCGTTTGTCTTGCCACTTTTCGAGCCGCTTACAGAACTGGTCCATGTAGCATCAAGCCCATCGACACTAATGATGGGAGAATTGTATTCCGTCGAACCACTCTTCTTAATTCTCAACTGCATTGTGTAGTCAGAAGATACTGGAGTGAGACCGAGATTGGTCATAGAATGTTCCCCGTTGTCTTGAGGGCCTTCACCGGGAGCAAACATACCCATTATCGATTCAACAATCAGACCATCAACGGACGTGGTTGTTGTCGTTCCTGATGTCTCGGTCTTCAAGACCTCGGAAATTCGAGCACCGGAATTCAATATTTCCCGATTCATCAACGATGGAGTGATTTCTGATGATGCGGTTTGATCATCGTCTGAAGTGACATCGATGAGATAAGATTTCATAGATGCCAAACGATAATCTTGAGAATTTCCATCAAAGAAGGCGCTGAGTGGCGCTTTAAATTTGGCTCGATCGTTTGAGAGAGTCATGGTATCGGACCACACAGTCTCACCATCTAAACTGATTGTTGCTGTCGCAGAGTCAAATGAGCCACGGACAGAAAATGTAACTTCATCAGAGTCTTCATTGAGAGCAATTTCAGTAAGAGCCATCGATGAATCTGCAGGGACCAATACCAGTGCTGCGTATGGACCTGCTGCAACAATAACTGCAACAAAAATTGACAGGCCGAGTTTGACGACATTCATGTCACCTTCGGCAAGTCGCTCAGATTGTACGATGAGTCCGATACCTACAAGCAATACACCCAGCACAACGAGTATACCCATTCCACCGCCTTGTAAGGCGAGAATACCTCCTACAACAATCGCAACCCAACCAGCAATATTGAGCTTCATTGCGAGTTCTGGGTTTTGTTTAGGTGGTGGTGAACTTGCTACTTTAGTCTGAGGTGCAGTCTTATCGACTTTTACCGTTACTTCTTCCGCTTTGGATACTTTTGCTTTTACTTCTTTAGTATCTTCAGTCTCGTTTTTCTTAGCATTAGCTTTGTCCAATAATCCACCCATAGTAATCCCAGTTATTACAGCGTTTATCGAAGGGGATTATCAAAGCGACCCCTGTATGAGTCGAGAACTACACTGTTCGCGAGGGCGGTTGCGAGTGCCGTTACAGTCCGGGGGCTGAATCATACCAGACGACGTCTTCTTCATCTTCGCTATCTTCTCTAAATCGACGGCCTGCGGCTGCAGCAGCAAGGGCAATCATTGAGATCGCTGGAACGACTTCGAAACCTGGTAGGTAAACTCCACGAACGTAAACTGTAATCATTTGAGATTCACGGATACATCCGCCGTTATTACAAGCAAACTCAGATTCTGCGAAGAAGTCGAGAACGTGGTAAGCATCACTCCATCCTTGTGTCTTTGGCGTACGGGCCATTACTCGGACCTTGGTTGCGGTTGGAATAGCGTCAATTTGAACCTTGACGGCAGGGAGGTTGATTGTGAAACCAGCTTCTTCGAGGTTCTCTCGACTGGTTTCTGTAATACCTACTTTCATGAAGTCAATCTGATTACCCAAGTTGTAGACCTTGAACTCGAAGTTCTTGTCCTTCTTTGGCATCAATTGAACGAAAGGCTCGACTGCTTCAACTTGAACCAACGAATATTGCATGATGTTAACAATCATGTTGTTTTGAGATGATGCAGTGTTGATTGGAGGCAATGAGTTAATCTCTTGGACAGTTGCGGAAACAGAGAGCGTTCGACTTTGCATGACCATGTATGGTGTGGCGCGAACAGAGATCTGGAAGTCAACCTCAGAGTTGCCTCCAATATACATGTCACCAGGAGCCGCAGTCGCTAATCCATCACTGGTAACAAGGATGCTGATTTTCTCTTGGTAAGTCGTAGGGTTGTTTGCGGTACAAGTCGTGAAACCGTTGTATGTCGAACCTGGTTTAACTTCAATGTTGATAGAAATAGGGGCGCATGAAAGAGAAATAGCCGCTGTTGGTGTCTGAGCGGATGCGGGGACCGCAACAATCATGACAGAGCAGAGGTAAAGGGCAAGCAAGAACAGAGCGCGCTTCAACATACAGGTTCCACCTAGTAGTCAACCCCAGTGATGAGACACTCATAACCGTTGCGCCATAGTGGTTCTAAAAATCGCTTACGTTGGCCTCAAATTGAAAGTGGGCCCGAAGGGACTTGAACCCCTGACCCCCCGGTTATGAGCCGGGTGCTCCAACCAACTAAGCTACGGGCCCCTAAGTAAAGGGAATAGGCGCGAGACATGAACTTACCTCTGCATCATTCAAACTGAGCGAGGGATGATTGGGACGGTTTTATCCATTCACGTACGGTGATTTCCAGTTCATCTCGAAGCGTATCAGGCACGAATATCAATGCTCGTTCATTCGGTTGAGTAAGTGAGCGTACAAGTGGCGAATGGTCTGCGGCATCACGACCGTCTTCAATTAGGATCCCTTGTTCATATGGCATATATCCACGCTTTGATATTCGAGCCGTAATAATGTCAATTGAAGGGTTGTATCCTGAAGCCTGCACAAGAGGCTCCAGGCGAGGTAAGACGACATCAACCATTTCCGTTGTCAAACCTTCTATTCTTAGTGATTTGTGGAAGTCTCTGCGAGACAGTAAACGCATAGCGTAATGCGACAATATTTGGTCTGAATGTTCGGCCCATTCAGGAAGTGCAACTCGAATATGTGCATCGTTGAGTGAAGCATATTCTTTGGGTTCAAGTGCAGTATTGAGTAACATATTCTCGAGAGGTGATGAAAGTTTGAGATTTCCCTCTTGTGCGAGTTTGCGAGCGCGAACAAGCATCCGAACCAAATAGTTCTGCGTAAGCATGTTCACCTTGTGAAAGTAAACTTGGTGATACATGTGATATCGGGTAACAAGATAGGCTTCAATTGCGGGCAGACCCCATGATTTAACAACAAAATGGCCCTGTTTATTTACCCGTAAAGCCCGAATGACACGAGCAATATCAAAACCACCAATTTGAGCACCGGTGTTGGCTTGGTCTCGAACCATGTAATCCATACGATCGACATCCAATTGACTGGCTACAATCTCTTTCATAAACGGAGGAATTGCTACTCCCTCATATTCTGTTTGTCCGTCGAGAAGCGCAAACAAGCGATTACGACGGTTGTTGCCAAGCACTTCAAGAAGGGCTTTTCCAATTTCAGTATCTTCAGATCCCAGCAGCAAACGACCCCAGTGTTCGTGCGAGTGATAGGTTGCGAACACTTCAGGCGTTTCTAAGAGATGAGAAAAAGGAGGATGGCCGATGTCGTGAAGCAATGCTGCCAACTGAATCAGTTCGCAGTCATCATCAGAAACAAGCCCGGGTTGCACCTCGTTAAGAGAAGAAACAAGCGACCCAGCTAAATGATACGCACCTAAGGAATGTGAGAAGCGATTGTGGTTTGCAGCGGGGAATACATATTCACAAGTGGAAAGTTGTTGAATTAATCGCAATCGTTGGAATTCTCGAGTATCGATAATCTTGGCATGATGAGCAGGAACAAAGATGTCCTTGTGAA
>CEQX01051302.1_pt1 | contig 34267 bp, 37 predicted proteins | sample 356261 | NCBI WGS metagenome assembly CEQX01 (sample SAMEA2621076, study PRJEB7988) | marine metagenome | isolation source: saline water (ENVO:00002010), including | reverse complement strand
CCTCTGATTAACAGTCAGATGCTCTAACCAACTGAGCTAAGGAGGAAAATCTGATTGCAATATTAGTACAATGCTAATAATTATGCAATATATTTGTTAAAATAAAAATTAAAACAAAATGAGCTTACTTGTTGTTGGAACGGTAGCGTTTGACGCAATTCAAACCCCCCATGGAAGAACAGATAAAATAGTTGGAGGAGCAGCCACATATATAGGCTTATCAGCTTCAAAGTTTTACAACAAAATAAACTTGGTTTCTGTTGTTGGCGAAGACTTTCCTAAGGACGCCATTGATATGTTGCATAGACATAACGTTAATACAGACGGCCTGCAAATTAAAAAAGGAGAAAAAACGTTTTTTTGGTCAGGACGCTACCATAATGACATGAACTCTAGAGACACACTAGACACTCAACTAAATGTTTTAGAAAAATTTGACCCAATTGTGCCCATTTCATATCAGAACTGTGAGTGCCTAATGTTGGGAAACTTAATGCCAAGTATTCAACAAAAAGTATTAGATCAGCTTGAAGAAAGACCCAAGCTAATTGTTCTTGACACCATGAATTTTTGGATGGACAACTTTATGAACGACTTAATTATAGCCCTTAAAAATGTTGACGTATTAACAATAAACGACGAAGAGGCTCGTCAGCTTTCGCAGGAACACTCACTTCTTAAAGCGGCAAAAAAAATTTTGACGTTAGGCCCTAAAATCGTTATAATAAAGAAGGGGGAGCACGGCGCTTTGCTCTTCAATGAAAAAGAGGTGTTTTTTGCGCCAGCGATTCCCCTAGAAAAAGTGTTTGACCCAACAGGCGCAGGAGACACGTTTGCTGGCGGTCTTGTAGGCCACCTTTGTTCAACAAAAGACTATTCTTTTGAGAACATGAAAAGAGCAGTTATAATAGGCTCTGCGATGGCGTCATTTTGTGTTGAGAAGTTCGGAACAGAGCGAATGAATGGGCTAGAACAAAAACAGATAACCGAAAGAATAAAGCTGCTTGCAAAACTGGTAAGAGTTAATTTAGAAACTCTAAACTACTTGTAAGACAATAAAACACTGTTTTTTTCTACACTATCTCCTGCAGAAGCGTAAACACCCTTTAACACACCGCTTTTTGTAGCTTTTATAACGTTTTCCATTTTCATGGCTTCCAAAACGACCAAGCCGTCTCCTTCGTTAATAGAGTCTCCAGCGCTAACAAAAACCTCCACGACCCTACCAGGCATTGGCGAAACCACATCTTTGTCTTTGTTGGACTCATGAATATCGACCCCTAAATGCAGAAGAAGCTCGTCAAAATCATCTTTTAACTGAACGGCATATATGTTGTTATTTATAACAATTTCAAAAGCCTTATTTTTTTTATCGTTACTCAACAAACAAACCATAAAGGACCTTTCATTATAAATTATATTAAACATATCATCCCTGACTTTTACTATATCCAAGGCGCTTTCGTCATTTATTTCAAAACTAAAGAGTGAGTTAACAAGAGCTTTCATTTGACAAATTTAGTAAAGAATTACTTTAATTTTTATAATAGTGTTGGGTTTTGAGATTGATTTTCGTACCCCCAGTCTATACTGTGGCTATCACTAGATTCAGCTGCAGCAACAGCAAGCGCATCACAACGCTCGTTTTCTAAATTATTAGAGTGCCCTTTAACCCAAACAAACTTGACGTTATGTTGTCGATAAACAATCAAAAAACGCTTCCACAAGTCTACATTTTTCTTTTTATTAAAAAATTTTTTTTCCCAAATAAACAACCATTTTTTTTCTACAGCATCAACAACGTATTTTGAATCAGAAAACACAATAACGTCCATAGGCTTAGCCTTAAGCATTTCAAGCGCAACAGCTACACTGAGCAACTCCATTCTATTATTCGTAGTTTTTCTAAAACCCTTTGCCACTTCTTTTCTGTGACCTTCATCGGAGAGCAAAACAATTCCGTAGCCACCTGGGCCTGGGTTTCCCTTGGCCGAACCATCTGTATATATTCTAATGCTCATAACAAATCATTAATAATGCGCTCAACAACTACAGGTAAAAAACGATGCTCTAGCCGTTGTATTTTTTTAGCTAAAACTTCAGCGGTATCACCCTTATCAACCCTAACCTTTGATTGAAAAACAACATCCCCTTTGTCGTATTCTTCGCTAACATAATGAATGCTTATACCGCTTTCAGCTTCTTGACTTTCTATTACCGCCCTATGAACAAACATGCCGTACATGCCCTTGCCGCCGAATTTTGGTAAAAGAGAGGGGTGTATATTTACTATTTTTTTATTGTATGAGTCTATTATGTCTTTTGGTATCATTATTAAAAAACCAGCTAAAACAATAAAATTAACTCCTTTAGACCTTAAATAATTTAAAACGACCCCACTCTTTTTAAACGATTCATTGTTAAAAAAAACAGTATCTACACCAAATATTTCTGCACTTTTAAGAGCAGGAGAGGTTTTTTTAGTGCTTATAATTAGTTGAATTTTTGCAACCGGACTTTTGTCAAAATACTTGATTAAATTAACAGCATTAGTGCCTGTGCCAGAAATTAATATCGCAATCTTTTTTGTAGCCATAACTTGTAATCAAAAATAGGACAAGAATTTTAAAGAAAGCAAATAATTATTTAATAATACTAAGTCCTAGAACTTGTTTTATATTTAAAAAGTGTATTTATTTGCACATTAATAAAAAAAAAACAACTTATGTCTGATACTGCAACAAAAGTAAAAGCAATTATAGTGGATAAATTAGGTGTTGACGAAGCTGAAGTTACCTCTGAGGCAAGCTTTACCAATGATTTAGGCGCTGATTCATTAGATACTGTTGAACTTATAATGGAGTTTGAAAAAGAGTTCGATATTCAGATTCCAGACGATCAAGCAGAAGCTATTTCAACTGTCGGCGACGCTATATCGTTTATTGAAAAAGCATAATAAACCACAACTTATGTCCAGGCGTGTCGTAGTTACCGGATTAGGAGCACTCACTCCACTAGGCAACAATGTGTCTTCTTTTTGGAAGAGTCTGCTTGATGGCGTAAGCGGAGCCGGCCCAATAACTCGGTTTGATTCAACACACTTTAAAACTCGGTTTGCTTGTGAGGTTAAAGGGTTTACCCCGACGGACTTTTTAGATAGAAAAGAAGCTCGCAAACTAGATATGTATGCCATATACGCTATGGTTGCCGCCTCAGAAGCCATGACTGATTCAAAGCTTAATTTAGATGAGTTAGACTTAGATAGAGCGGGTGTTATTTGGGGATCAGGAATCGGCGGATTAGACACTTTTTTAAAGGAGTGTGGAGATTTTGCAACAGGATCAGGGACACCTCGATTTAACCCGTTTTTTATTCCTAAAATGATAGCAGATATCGCCGCGGGCCACATTTCCATCAAATACGGGTTTAGAGGACCTAATTTTGCTACCGTTTCTGCCTGCGCATCTTCGACTCACGCCTTAATTGACGCTATTAATTATATAAAGTGGGGAAAAGCTGATATTTTTATTACTGGTGGCTCGGAAGCCTCAATCAACGAGGCTGGGGTTGGCGGGTTTAACGCAATGCACGCACTTTCAACTAGAAATGAATCACCAAAAACGGCGTCTAGGCCTTTTGACAAAGACAGAGAGGGCTTTGTATTAGGTGAAGGAGCGGGCGCATTAGTTTTAGAAGAGTATGAGCACGCTATTTCAAGAGGGGCTCATATATATGCAGAGTTAGCTGGCGGAGCCATGACGGCCGACGCCCATCATATTACGGCACCTCACCCTGAAGGAGTGGGTGCAACAAACGTAATGCGCCTAGCTATCAATGACGCATGTCTAACACCAAAAGACATTGACTATGTTAATGTTCACGGTACATCCACTCCGCTTGGAGATATAGCAGAAGTCAAAGCGATACAAAATGTCTTTGGAGGCTATGCAAAAAACCTAAATATTAGCTCAACTAAATCAATGACTGGACACTTATTGGGAGCAGCCGGGGCAATTGAAACCATTGCTGCAGTTTTATCTGTAAAAAACAACGCAATTCCACCAACTATTAATCATTTTACAGACGACCCGGAAATAGATAATTCTTTAAATTTCACCTTTAATAAATCTCAAAAAAGAGAGGTAAGAGCAGCGATTTCTAATACATTTGGTTTTGGCGGCCATAACGCGTGCGTTGTGGTCAAAAAAATATGATCACGCTATTTAAAATTTTCAAAAAAAAATTTAAACCTAGAGCTAAACTAGAGAAAAAGCTTATTAGTATTTTAGGTTTTACACCTAAAAACATAAGCTTATACAAAGAGGCTCTTACTCATAAGTCAATAAGAGACCGATCAACACACAACGAAAGGTTAGAGTTTTTGGGAGATGCTATTTTTGGCTCGGTGGTGGCCGAATATGTTTTTAAAGAATTTCCCCTAGAAAACGAAGGGTTTCTTACTCAAACCCGCGCCAAAATAGTCAGCCGAAAGACGCTAAATCATTTAGCGACCAAACTAAATCTTGACGCCGTTTTAAAACATCAGGTTAATTCTAATCGATCTATATTTGGAAATGCTTTAGAAGCATTAATTGGCGCTATTTTTTTAGACAAAGGTTATGAGTTTACCTCAAAATACATCATAAATAGCCTTATACATCCTCACTTAGAAATTACTAGATTAATCGAGGAAACCTCTAGCTATAAGAGCTCTCTATTGGAGTGGGGCCAAGCACACAAAAAAGAGGTCATATTTAAAACAGTTTCATCTTCAGGAAAAGACCATGAAAAGACTTATGAGGTTTTAGTTGAAATAGAAGGAAAGAAACATGGAGTTGCGCTTGGTACCTCTATAAAAAGAGCAGAAGAATCAGCCGCAAAACAAACCCTGAAAGAATTAATAAAATCATAAAATTTATATCAAACATAAAGACTATATTTAGCATTTATAAATGGCCAAAAAATTATTGCGCGTAAACTTAGATACAAGCTTTTCCTTATTAGGAATAAGCTGTCATTTGAAAGATTTTCGATTTGCTTGGACGATTAATAAATACTTACAACTAGACTTTAAAAAATCTAAACCATACATTAAAGAAAAAAATCAAGAGTTTTCTCATTACGCACAGGAATTAGATTTAGAGACCATTTATTTGTTTGCCAACAAGAGCCAAAACGGTTTTATTGTAACAAAAATGAAACAAGTTGATTATTGGATGCTGTTTAAAAATGCTTTAGATGAAAGAGCAAAACAGCACTATTTAACCAAAATTCGAGACATAGACCCTGTGCTTGCGGTTTTTGAAGAAGAAAACAAAAAAATTAAAGAATATTTTGTATTTTAATTATGAATAAAAATAACACAAAAATAATAGCAACAATAGGCCCCGCTTGTGCAGATAAAAAAAATTTAACAAGCATGATTAAACGGGGAGTAAACGTTTGTCGTTTAAACTTTTCACACGCCGACCATAAAACACATTTAGAGGCTATAAATCTAATAAAAGAGATTAACCAAGAGCTAAAAGTTCATACAGCCATATTAGCAGACTTACAGGGTCCAAAAATTAGGATAGGAAAGATAGAGGAGGGGGCTGAGCTAGTGTCTGGCTCAGAATTTACAATTACCACAAATGAGGTTTTCGGAACCTCTAAGTTGGCCAGTATTAATTATGAAAATTTTCCTAAAGATGTTCAGGAAGGGGAAATGGTATTAATTAATGATGGAAAAATTCAAATACAGGTAATAGAAACAAACAAAAAAGACACGGTAAAAACAAAAGTTATCCACGGAGGGCCTTTAAGCTCAAACAAAGGTGTAAACCTACCAAACACATCTCTTTCTCAACCATGCCTGACCGAAAAAGACTTAAGGGACTTAAAATTTATTCTTACACAGCCAATAGAGTGGATAGGACTATCTTTTGTGCGATCTGCTCAAGACATTTTAGAGCTAAAAAATCACATTACAAAAGCTAATCATAACGCTAGAGTTGTCGCTAAAATCGAAAAACCTGAAGCGCTAGAAAACCTTGAAAGCATTATCAACGTAACTGACGCACTTATGATTGCAAGGGGAGATTTAGGAGTAGAAATACCGATGCAAAAAGTGCCTGTTATTCAGAAAAAAATTGCACGATCTTGCCTCAAAAAAGCAAAGCCTGTTATTGTCGCTACTCAGATGTTAGAAAGTATGACAGAAAATGTTACACCGACTAGAGCTGAAGTTAATGATGTTGCAAACTCTGTTATGGATGGAGCGGACGCAGTTATGCTTAGCGGGGAAACATCAACAGGAGCGTTTCCTATACAAGCAGTTGAAACTATGAGTAAGATAATTTCAAACGTTGAACAAGAATTCTCATCAATAAGATCTTACGAAATTAAAGAAAAACACGGTCAACGGTTTATTTCAGATGCAATCTGCTATCATTCATGTGCTTTGGCGGAACAGTCTGGCGCAAAAGCAATTATAACAATGACACATTCTGGCTATAACGCTATTGAAATTTCAAGCCATAGGCCTCCGTGTAAAATATATGCATTCACAAACAATCATGCTATATTAAATACATTAAGTCTAGTGTGGGGAGTAACAGGGTTTTATTATGACAATGAGACGGGCACCGACGAAACAGTGGCTGACACCAAACAAATATTAAAAAACAAAGGGTTTTTAAAAACTAAAGACCTTGTGGTTAATGTGGCAAGCATGCCAATAAAAGAAAAAGGAATGACTAACATGATGAGGTTAAGCTACCTTAAATAAAACACATTTAATATGTCTATAAACATTAAACTACTCGCCGAAATATGTGAGACCGCTGGCGCACCAGGATATGAGCAAAGAATCAGAGAAATTGTTATTAGAGAGGTTGAGCCTTTTGTTGATGAGTTGCGCACAGACAACATGGGCAATTTAACAGCTGTTGTTAAGGGCAAAAAAGATAAAAAGGTTATGATCGGCGCTCATATGGATGAAATAGGCTTTATTGTAACTCATATAGATGACAATGGGTTTATACGCTTTCACACCCTTGGTGGATTTGATCCAAAAACATTAACGGCGCAACGCGTCATTATTCACGGGAAAAAGGATATTGTTGGTGTAATGGGCAGCAAGCCAATTCACGTAATGACTACAGAAGAGAGAAACAAAGCCCCAAAAACAACAGATTTTTTCATAGACACAGGTCTATCAAAGGGAGAGCTAGAAAAATATATAGAAGTTGGCAACCCCATAACAAGAGAACGAAAACTTATAGAGATGGGAAATTGTATTAACTGTAAATCTATAGATAACAGGGTGTCTGTTTTCATTTTAATAGAAACAATCAAAGGATTAAAAACCCCTCCCTATGATGTGTATGGTGTTTTTACCGTTCAAGAAGAGGTTGGAATTAGGGGAGCAAATGTAGCCACTCAAGAAATACAACCTGATTTTGGCTTTGGCCTAGATACTACAATCGCTTATGACGTTCCTGGAGCCCCCCCACACGAAAAAATAACTGAACTGGGAAGTGGGGTTGCTATTAAAGTTATGGATTCTTCAACAATTTGTGATTACCGCATGGTAAAATTTATGAAGAAGATTGCTAAAAAACATAAAATAAAACACCAGTTAGAGATTTTGACAGGAGGTGGAACAGACACTTCGGGAATTCAAAGATTTACACCGGGAGGCTCAATAGCCGGCGCAATTTCAATTCCAACAAGACATATACACCAGGTTATAGAAATGGCAGATAAAACGGACATATTACAAGCAATAAAGCTTCTAAACAACTGTATTATGAGTTTGGATAAGAATGACTGGAGCTTTAGTTAAGAGTTAGTCTAGGTCTCGCCAACCGACAACTATATTGTCTTCAATGTCAACTCTGAATCGGAACTTTCTAGTTTTTTGTCTAGTAATATATGGCTTATAAAAATATTTAAGCTTAGTTTTTGTTTTATATACCGTTTCATCAATGTCAAAGGGCTCGCCCATAGCCTCGGTCAACATTGACCGACTCATTCCCTTCCAGTATTCACCGTTAATTATTTTTAAAGCATTTTCGGCCCCAAAAGACTTTGTTAGAGCTTTTAACCTTTCTTCATGCTCTTTTTTTATCGACCTTCTGTGTTCAGAAATTATCTCCTCTCGCTCTATGTTTTCTTTTTTTAACAATGTTTGGTAGTGCCCTTGAATACGCGTCTTTTCTTCTATTACCCTTTGCCAATCTGATTTTTTTTCGACGCTTAAACCAATGTCGTTGATACAAACAAGTGCGTCATGAGAAACCTCAACTGATGAAAACCAGCCGGTTTTAATTCTAATCATAGAAATATCTTTGAACTCTGCTAATATATCATCCTTGTTAGGAGATACTTTACCTAAAAAAAAGCAATTTGCACTTCCCCTGTAATATATCAATGAAGAAAGGTAAGTTTTTACTGTGGTTTTTTGAAGCGGCAGCATATAGGTTTTCGCACTTATTTTTTCAACAGAATCTTGAACAATTCCAAACTCAACCCATCCACCACAAGGGTTAAATCTAGATTTATATTCTCCGGCTATCAAATCCTCCCTAACTCCATTAAATGCCATATCATCCATAGTGGTTATAAAATTAAAAAGACTAGCGTTAAACCTGAAACAGAAACTTTATTATTAGCTAAAAAACAAGTTCTATTTTCATTTTAAACTCGTCATAAATTGCTTTGTCTGCCAATTCTTTAAAAAAGTTTCCAGACTTATAAATAATCCCAAAGAGGGTTCTGTCAATAACTAAATTTGCTCTAGCCATTTTTCTGTCAATTTTCGCGTTAAAAGCAATTTTTTGCGTTATTTCTTTAATGGTGATTTCAGCCTTTATCGTATATTCTTCTTTTGATATCCTTTCTGCGCCCAGAATTATTAATTCTGCTGTTGGATAATTATTTACATCAAAGAAGTCGGCATTCTTTAAGTGATTTTCAAGACTAGCCTTTCCTTTGCCGCTTAAATCAGTACAAACAATGCTCGTCATATCAAGAACAAATTCGCCGCCAATCAAACCTTCATTTTTAAAATTCAGAAAACCTGACTCTAGATTAACCGTCCCCTCGTGAGAACCCGTAACTTTACTGCCCTCCCAAATAATTTTACTTTCTTTTATCATTATTTTTCCATCCACAGAGGCAATGCTTTGCAATGAAATAAGCGAAATGAAAAACAGAACAAAAAAAGACACTTGTTTAAGGGGGCTGAATTTTTGAAAAAGAAACTTCATATTTATTTAGGTTAAAAGTTATTAAATGCAGTTAAATTAAAGTTTACAAATATACAACATATATATCACCCACTCTTCAAAATAAAACTGCTATTATATTATTTTTATTCAAGCAACTTTTCTGTTAATATGCTTTGATATATGCCTCAATTAAATAAAATTTGTATTTAGAAATTAAAACAACACGAAATTATACTATATAAATGTTAAAAACCCAATCCATAAGCTTTTCTTATGATAGCCTTAATCGGTTTTCTTTTCCAGACATTAATCTTAATGATGGAGAAGAATTATTAATCTTAGGAAAGTCCGGAGTAGGAAAAACGACGTTGATTCAAATCTTAGCGGGATTATTAGAGCCAAACAGCGGATCTATAGAGTGTAATGGGATACAAATTAACAACCTTTCGCCCAAAAAAATAGATAAGTTTAGAGGCCAAAATATTGGCATGGTTTTTCAAAAGCCTCGATTCGTGAAAAACATTAGCGTATTAGACAACCTGCTGCTGTCTTTGTATTTGTCAAGAAATAAACAAGATAAAGAGAGGGCTGTAGAACTTTTAGACCAAGTTGGTTTAGGCCATAAAGTTAACAATATACCAAATGATTTAAGCCAAGGGGAACAACAAAGAGCTGCGATTGCCTTGGCGGTTGTTAAAAACCCAAGTATGATTTTAGCGGATGAACCAACATCAAGCTTGGACGACATTAATTGTCAAAAAACACTTAACTTATTAAAGCAACAAGCGACAACAACCAACGCTAAATTGATAACAATAACTCACGACCAAAGATTAAAAAGCCAGTTTAATAAATCTATTACTCTATGAATATTAGCAGATTAAGCTGGAACAACCTCATCAAAAATCCGTTAAACACAACGCTTAGCTTATTGTTAATGACATTTGGCGTTGGAATAATATCGCTCTTATTTTTATTGAACAACCAGATTGAACAGCAACTTCAATCCAACTTAAGAGGAGTGGACATGGTTGTTGGTTCAAAGGGAAGCCCCCTACAAATTATACTTTCCTCAATTTATCACATTGACAACCCAACAGGAAACATACCGTACAAAGAGGCACTTGAAATTAATAAAAACCAATTGGTAGACCTTACGGTGCCCCTCTCATTTGGCGACTCGTATAATGGGTTTAGGATTGTAGGCACAACACACCAATACCCTGAGCTATACAAAATGACATTGAGCAAGGGAAGAATGTGGGAACAAAACTTAGAGGTTGTACTTGGGGTTAAGGTGGCACAAACCCATCAATTAAAAATCGGCGATAAATTTTATGGAACGCACGGGTTGGTTGAGGGCGGACACGTTCACGATAACTATTCATACGAGGTTGTAGGAATTTTTAATAATTCAAATTCTGTTTTAGACCAACTCATTTTAACCAACACAGAAAGCGTTTGGCAAGTACATAATCACCAAACAATTAGCCCCCCTCCTGACTCTACAACAACATCAGATTTAGCCTCTAAGCCTAATGAAGACGCTATGATAACCTCTCTTTTGGTAAAATTCAAAAACCCCATAGGGATAATTCAAATTCCTAGAAAAATTAACGAAACAACTAATTTACAAGCAGCAATTCCCGCGCTTGAAATAAGCAGATTAACTAATTTATTAGGATTTGGAGTTCAAACAATAAATATTATTGCTATTATAATAATAATTGTTTCAGGCCTTAGCATATTTATTAATCTATATAATTCACTGAAAAAAAGACGTTATGAGCTCGCACTACTTAGGGTGCATGGCGCTACAAAATTGCAACTTGTTCAATTGGTCCTTCAAGAAGCAACAATTTTATCAATACTAGGCACGTTTTTTGGATTATCAATAAGTCGCATTATATTGCTTGTTCTGCCCTTAAGCATGAAACATACACACTCTTTTAGCTCAATAGAACTAACTTTATTACCACAAGAAATGTGGTTGTTTCCAATAGCACTATTAGTTGGCACCATAGCATCATTAATCCCAATATTTATTTCTTACAATATTAACATTCCAAAAACTCTTTACGATGACTAAGTACCTGATTATTTTTCTTTTTCTATTTACAAAAACAGCTATAGCTCAAGAAGAAATCGATTGGAATACATTATCAGATGTAGAATTTACTGATGTTTATATGGAAGAGGTTGACGAATATTTTTTGTATCCGCATTTTGGACCAGCTATTAGACAGCTTGCAGGAAAAAAGATTAAAATAAGAGGCTTTGTTCTTGCAATCGATCCAACCGAAAACTACTATATTCTTTCAAAAGGACCATTTTCATCTTGTTTTTTCTGTGGAGTTGGAGGCCCAGAAACAATCGTAGAACTAGAAATGAAGTCATCTAAGGAAGTGTTTATAATGGACGAAGTTGCTACAATGACAGGAATATTAAAGCTAAACTCGGACGACATTTATCAATGCAACTACATACTACAAGATGCCGAGGTTTATTTAAGGGAATAAGACTACAATAATTAAGAGTAAATTAAGCAAATACTAGCCAATCCTCTATAGATGTTTTCTGATAATAGAAATATTTATCGCTTACTATTTTAAACACTAAAGTAACTCGATAGCCCCTAATAATAAATAATTATTTTTTCTTATTCCAACTAAAACATAGCATCCCTTCGCCGGCTCTGGTTGGGTGTTTACATCCTTCAAGTTTATAAAAGCTACAATTAATACAAGATGAGCTTACTGATAATGACGAATGCGAAATATGTGAATCACAAACACTATTTAAATCAACTTGCTTATCATGCTTAGAGCAATTAAACTCGGGATTAAGATTCTGGCAATTAGTACACGTATTAACTTGTCTTAAATTCATAACATAAAATTTACTACAAATTTAATTATAATTTCAGTTAGAATCAGTCTAAATAACTGATAAACAGTAGTTTATATTTAGATTAAATAAAAATAAAGCTTTTTCATTAGCTTCAAAGCATCCAATAAAGTGAGGCTTAATTAGAAGGGTCGCCAACAACAATTAAGGATGTAGACTTTGAGCTAGAGTTGCCTAACATATCTACAGCCAAAATATCCACAGTAAAGCTTGATGTTTCTCCGGGCTTGGTAAAAGCAGTAAACGATGTGTCAAGGTTAAATAATGGTTCGTGAATATGATCAAAGAAAATATCATTATATTCTATGGTTGAGTCAGAACTATTAATTTTTAAAGTTACATCATGAACACCGTCGTTATCACCAATAACGCTATTTATCTTTACTAATGACCCAGAAGAAAATGTATCTAATTCAGCCGGCAACGTGGTAAAAATTTCAGGACCCTCTTCTATTTTGACTTTTTTGTTTTCTACACAGCCTGTAGACAAAACAACAGCAGCCAACAAAAACATGTAATAATATTTCATCGATTTAAATTTATATTTAACATTAAACCACAATAAAATTAGGTATTAAATTGAGGCCAATAAGTTTTTCTTTAATCTATTTTGCAGTGAAATACCCAACTATTGAAATTATATATACAATAATGTCAGGAATAACCATTTCAAAACCAAAATTCATTAATGGCTCTTTCGCAAAAACCGAAAAAAACACGAACATTAAGATTGTAGTACCAATTATATAAGATAATAAGATTTTTTTTGCAACTTCTAAAGAAGAATTTTTACAAAGAAGACAAATCAAACCTATAATTAAAATAGCCGGAAATAAACCATAATGCATTATTTCTACCATTCTCATTGCTTCAGGCAAATCAGTGTTTAGTATTTTAGGAATCAGATCTTTAATCGTAAACGCCATAATTAACGCCATTAAAATATTAAAAACACCAACTATTGATAGAGAAACTTTTGTTTTCATAATTTTATTTTTCACAATTATACAAAATCACAACAAATTATATTACATCATTTTGGCATTAATTAATGTTTATATGCAACTATATTTATTTTAACACAAATAAAGAATTCAAAAACATCTATTTTTTTATAGCACATTTAATTAAGTCATCAATTGATACATATTTCAATGCGGCTTCATTTGTAGCTTCTAGATCCACTTTTGGAGCGCAGCCCGCCTCAAAAGCTTCTTTCCATCTCAACACACACAAACACCATTTATCACCACTTTTTAAACCAGGAAAAAAAAACTGTTTTTGAGGGCTAATTAAGTCGTTTCCTTTAATTTTAGAAAACCTCAAGAATTCATCATTAACAATTGCGCATATTGTGTGTTTACCAAAATCTGAGCCATCAGTTTTACAATAACCGTCCCTAAAGAAACCAGTCATTGGATTCTCACAACATGATTTAAGTGGTTCACCGAAAACATTTTTCATTTATTCAGGGTTTAAATTGATAAAAAATATATTAATGTAAAAATAAACAATACTATACAGACTATTGAAAGCCTCCTTGAATGACTTTCTTTTGTATGCCAATATGAAATAAGTATTAAAGTAAATTGAAATGGAATTCTAATTAAAGCCTGATTTTTAGAAACTCCTAGAATTTCTCTTGCAGTGTCTGAGGCATACAAATATATGTTCGCAGGAAAAACAGCAATTAAAAGCAAGATAATACCCCATGACGCCATTGATCTAGTTTTTTTAAACAATAAGAAAATGCCTAAAAAAATCTCAAAAAAACCACTTATTATGACAGCTTCGAATTTCCACTTTATGTAAGAGGGAACAATTGCAATAAAAAAATCGGGATTTATAAAATGCTTAACCCCTATAATTATGTATAGCAGGCTAAGCACATAAACGCTGATAATCTTAATTGACTTCAAAGCTTTATTCATTTGAAAAAATTAATTTTTTATTCATAAAGTTTTATAAATTATCGCCGTTAAAACCTACAAAACCATATATAATCAAAAATAAAAACAAATAATATATTTATAGCTTTGCTTTAATGAAAAAAGTTGTTGTTTTTACAGGCGCAGGAATTAGCGCAGAAAGCGGTCTTGGGACATTTAGAAGCAAGGGAGGTATTTGGGAGAAATTCAAAATTGAAGATGTAGCAACTCTAGATGCATTTATAAATAATCCAGCAAAAGTTTTAGAGTTTTATAATATTAGAAGAAAACAACTATTAAATTCAAAACCCAATAATGCCCATTTTGCTTTAAATAAACTTTCCGAAAAATATGACGTTTCAATCATTACCCAAAATGTTGATGACCTTCACGAAAGGAGTGGATCCAAAAATGTTATTCATCTTCACGGGAATTTGACTCAGTCAAAAAGTACTCTTGATGACCGCGTATATAAAATAAGGGGCGAGGAATTAAATGTTGGAGATTTATGTAATAAAGGCTCACAACTTAGACCAAATATTGTTTGGTTTGGTGAAGAAGTAGAAAACATGAATTTAGCAATAAACTTAGTGCGTCAGGCATCCGTCTTTATTATTATAGGGACGTCTTTAACAGTCTTTCCTGCAGCGTCTCTTTTAGACCACGCAATTAATGCAGAAAGAAAAATTATAGTAGACAAAGAGCCATTTCTTATGGGTGGCGTAGAACTTTTGGTTGGACAAGCTTCCAAAGTTGTTCCAAACTTAGTTTCAAATTTATTAAAGCAATAAAGAAGACACTAAAGTAACCCCATAAATTAAATTTATTTTTTTAAAATATTAATTATTAAATTACATCATAAAAAACAAGTTTAAATGAGAAAAAAAATACTACTTGCTGTTTTGTTTCTACCTATGTTCGTGTGTGCACAATGGCAATATTTGGGCAACCCCAATTTTATTGATGGCAACATAACGTTTAGATCAATGGATGTGCATCAGGGAACACCATATATAGCTTTCAACGATCTTAGTGTAATGAAATTTGATGGAATGAACTGGACAAACGTTGGCAGTCCCGAATTTATTAGTAACGTTTCTGATGAGGATGAAGGAGGTATTTATATAAAAATACACCCAAATGGAGAACCACACATTGCATTTATAAACTCCAACACGGGCGGCGGAAATCCAGTTGTGATGAAATTTAATGGAACAGATTGGGTAAATTTAAATAGTAACATTATAAATGAATCTGACTGGTTTGCGTTTGACATTGACCAACAGGGAAACTTATATATGGCTTATGCTGTTGACGATTTAAGCGTAATAAATATAGCCATGTATAACGGTGTTTATTGGGAGGTCTTAGAAAGTATTATTGACCCAGAGGTTGTTGAGGGCGATGGCTTTAGCTTAAAAATATCAACAAACAACATAGTATACCTCATTAGATCGTTTTATTTAGGAGGCGGCTATGATCAACTAAGATTATACAAACTACAAGACCAAAGTTGGCAAGTCTTATCTGACTATTCTTGCCAAGAATGTTTTTTACCCGAAGAATTACGCAATACTTTTGCGGTTGGAGAAAGCCCATATTTAGTATTCCCCATCGATGTAAACAACAAATATGAAACACTAGAGGTTTTAGAGTATAATCAAGAAACAAACGCCTGGGATAACCTAGACTTTCCAACCCTACAAGAATTAGAGTGGCCTTTTTCTATATCTGTTAATAATAATGGTACGCCATATGTTTTGTATACCGATGAATCACAATGTGGTGATGATTATTCAACTGTTTATAAGCTAAACAATGGGAGCTGGGAACTAGTTGGAAATCCATGTTTCCAACCTGTAAGCGATCTTTCAAGCGCCTTAGTTTTTGATAATGGGATTCCTTATTCTCTATCAGAAGAATCGGAAGCATCTGTAATGTGGCTTCCAAGTAAGTCAGCATCAAATACTGAAGAAATAGAATCTGCAACAAAAAACGGCCCTAAACTAATAACAAATCTATTTGGTCAAGAAACAACTATTACAAAAAACACAGTGTTGTTCTATCTTTATGAAGGCGGTTTTGTTGAAAAACGAATTATTTTTGATTAAAACTACACGCGAGCATAAAATTAACATTAGCCTAAATTAACAGCCCTAATTTGAAGCTTATCCTTTATTTCGATAATTGTATTAGGGTTTAAAAGAGTAGACACATCTCCAATTTCCTGATCCTTGCCGTCAATGAGCTTACGCAAAATACGCCGCATTATCTTGCCACTGCGTGTTTTTGGAAGTCCATTAACAACCAACAGCCGGTCAGGCTTCGCAATAGGACCTATGGTTTTTGATACCAAAGCACTCAACTCATTAGCTAGTCGATTTTCATCAACGAGCGTATTTGCTATCACAAAAACACACAAAGCAGATCCCTTAATGTTATGAGGAAAGCCTACTACGGCACTTTCAACAACTTTAGGATGCTTGTTAATTATGTTTTCAATTGGAGCAGTACCCAAGTTATGACCAGAAACGATCACAACATCATCAACTCTTCCTGTAATTCGGAAATTTCCTCTATCATCACGAAGAGCCCCATCTCCAGGAAAATAATAACCTGGGTATTTGGAAAAATATATACTTTTATAACGTTCGTGATTTCCCCAAATCGTTCGAGCTATTGATGGCCAAGGTGCTTTAATGGCTAAAACACCTTTTGCTTCGCCATTTATTTCGTTGCCATAATCATCAAGTAGAACCGCTTCAATTCCTGGCATTGGCAATGTTGCATAAGTAGGCTTTTGCTTTGTTATGCCGGCCAAAGAAGAAATTAAAATTCCACCAGTTTCTGTTTGCCACCATGTATCAACGATAGGGCATTTGTGATTACCAATATATTTATCATACCAGCGCCATGCCTCTTCATTAATTGGCTCTCCTACAGAGCCTAACACCTTCAAATAAGACAAATCGTATTTTTCAACATATTTTAAAGATTGTTTTTGTAATGTTCGAATTGCTGTCGGAGCCGTATAAAATTGATTTACCTTATGCTTATTGCATATTTTCCAAAACCTTCCATAGTCTGGATAGCTTGGTACTCCTTCATAGATTACTGTTGTTGCGCCAACTAATAGCGGACCATAAACTATATACGAATGTCCTGTGATCCAGCCAATATCAGCCGTACACCAATACACATCTTTTTTTTGATATTGAAAGACGTTTTGAAAACTATAAGCAGTATATACCATATATCCACCACATGTGTGCACCATTCCTTTGGGTTCGCCGGTAGAGCCAGAAGTATACAAAATAAACAATGGATCTTCACTATCCATGATTTCTGCATCGCAATTATCATCTACTTTTTCCAACTCTTCATGCCACCAAACATCTATATTGTTCCAATTAATTTTTTTGTTAGTTCGTTTATAGACAATATTTCTCTTTATAGACGGACAGTTCTCAAGAGCTTTATCTGCAATTAACTTAAGCGGGGTAATTTTACTGCCCCTGAATCCCCCATCAGCTGTTATTAAAATCTTACACTGGGCGTCATTTATACGAGCAGAAAGTGCTGATGCAGAAAACCCTCCAAATACTACGGAGTGAATAGCTCCAATTCTAGCACAAGCCAAAACAGCAATAGCTAACTCTGGTATCATAGGCATATATAAACATATTCTATCACCTTTAGTTGCGCCGTTTGCCTTGAGCATATTTGCAACTTTGCACACTTTACTATGAAGATCTTCGTATGAGATGTGAATTGAAGACTCGTTCACATCATTAGGCTCAAAAATAATTGCGGTTTTTTTTGGTTGGTACTTAAGGTGCCTGTCTAAGCAGTTTTCAGTAATATTCAATTTTCCTCCTAAAAACCATTTAACATCAGCTGATTTAAAGTTGTATTCTAACACTTTATCCCATGTCTTTTGCCAAACAAAAGTTTTTGCTAAGCCACCCCAAAATTCATTGGGATTATTTTTGGATTTAAGTTTTGCCTTTTCATAAGCATTGAGATCATTAAAAAAATATTTCATTATTTATAAAATCTATTTAGCAGCTTTTTGGCTTTTTGTAATTTAGGTTCAATCACAATCTTACAATATGGCTCTTGATTATTGTTTTTGTAATACTGTTGATGATATTCTTCTGCCGGATAAAACGCTTCATATTTTTGTATTTCAGTAATAATTTTATTGTTAAAATACATCGTATTATATTTTTCTATTTCATTCATAATAATATTTAAATCATCATCATAATGATAAAGTATGATTGAACGATAGTGTTTTCCAACATCATTTCCTTGGCGATCAAGTGTTGTAGGATCGTGAATTAGAAAAAATATTTCTAAAATATTTTTCAAGCTGATAATCTGCGGGTGGTAAGTTATATTACACACTTCGGCATGATTAGTTCTCCCGCTTACAACCTCTCTGTAAGCAGGGTTTTTAACATTTCCCCCGGAGAACCCGCTAACAACCAATTCCACACCCATAACGTCTTCAAAAGCTGCTTCAATACACCAAAAACATCCCCCACCCAAGGTTATTTGTTTTGTTATGTTTTGTGCCATACACCAATTAGAAATTATTAATAAAAAAAATGAAATCCGCTTCATATTTAACTTACAATATAATGAAAAACATTAAAAGCCCCTTAATTGAGCGGGTTTCTTTTGCGGGACCTAAACAGCCTTATTTAGAGCTTTTTTTCTTTTGATTTTCTGAAATATTATTGTCTTTAAGCGACCATGGCGCATATCTAAAATCAGAATCACATATCTTATCTGATATGACACCTATGCTATCTAAAATTTCATCAGATGGAAGTTCAGCCCAGTCCCATCTAAATGAATCGTAATATATATGCCCATCTACATTTTTTTCCTGTGGGGTTTCATATATTCTGTCTAACAAGAAACCATAGCCCTTATATATACCTTCCCATTGCTCAACCTCTGCCCCCCCAATCATTATTATCTCCTAACATTGTATTTGATTCGATAAATAAGATATCTGATTTTTCACTAATCATAGTTATAGCTTCTTTCTGAATTTCATCAAATTGGTCAAAACTCCATTGATCTCCTGTATATTTTGATTTGTCTTTGATTAATTCTTGAGCAAAAGAATGTAAAGACTTTTTTTCAATTATAACTTTTGCTATTTCAGCAGCCAACTGAGCGTCAGGGTGAATTTTCACAATTTCTTTAGAGATTAGAATATAATCTTCATCAGAAAGTTCTTTTATATTATTTTCATTTTCAAGAAAACTTACTGCGTAAAATATTTTTTCATCTGGATCTTCTGTAGATTTTATTTTATCAATTAAAGGCTTAATATTTCCTATTATATTCATGTGTCATTTTGATTTAAAATATAGCTAAAAATAGAAAATAAAGTTGAACACTATCTCAAAATGAGATGGATTCCGCTTTGGTGGACCTAAGCGTCCTTATTTCGAACTTTTCATTAAGATGAGATGATAATTTATTTGCAATTCCTATAATTGCATTTTACAAATACTAATGAATAATGAAAAAAATACCTATTGTTATTCTTAATGGATTTTTAGGGTCTGGTAAAACAACTCTTTTTAGAAGTCTTTTATCTCAGTCAAAGAAAAAAAATATATCGACTTGTGCCATTGTTAATGATATGAGTCAACTTGATGTTGATGGAGAATTAATTGCAACGAGTGCAATTATCGAAGAAGATGATAAAATGTTAGAATCTATCTCTTCACATATATTAAGCAGTAACATAGGAATTAAGCTTTTGGACCAGGCTTTAAAAAAAATATTATCTAATCAAAAACCTGACATAATTATAATTGAGACTTCTGGAAGTTGTCACCCAATGCCGCTTGTAAAGTATTTTAAAAATCAAAGTAATATTTATTTATCTGGAGTATTTGTGCTAATTGATAGTTTAATGATTGCCCAAGATTATGATTTCGGTAAAAATATTATTCATAATTTACAACAAAACATGATTCAAGGCAAAAGAGGTACTATAAATTTATTAGTTGAGCAAATATTATTTAGTAGTCATTTGATTCTTACTAAAGGAGATAGAATTAACGATGACAATCTTAAAAAAATATCTTCCCAAATTCAAAATATCAACCCCTATGCTACAATACACTCTGTAATTTTTGGGAAACTTAATATTGAATCCTTATTTGAAATAGAAGAATATAACTATTTAAATGTTGAACGATTATTTGGCGAACTAAAACCTATATTAGAGTTAGAATCAGAAACAGATAGGCCTTATGATTTAGTAACAAAGTTGATAAAAGATGATCGTCCATTTCATCCTGAAAGACTCTGGAAAGTTTTTAATCACCATCTTAAAGTAAGTATATATCGTAGTAAAGGATTTTTCTGGCTTGCTAGTAGACCTAGTCAATCACTTCTTTTTAATCAAGCTGCAGGAACAATTAATATTGAATTATTAGGTACATGGAGGGCCGCTATTCTTGAAGAGGAAAAGAATAATTTACAAGAAATTGAAGTAAAATTTCTTAAAGAAAAATTATCAAAAGAATCGGGCCGTTTTGGAGATCGTTGTTGTGAACTTACTATTATAGGTGACAAAACACAAATAGATGAATTCTCTGAAAAAGTTGAATCTTGTTTTCTTACAAATGAAGAAATAATTCAATGGGAAAATGGGTTTAATTTTAAAGATCCATGGCCTAAGAATATAGTAAAGATTAACAACTAGTAATAAATAAACCCACTCAAATGAGTGGGTTCATTTACTGCTACCCCGAAAGTATAAAAAACCCTTCATAAATTTATGAGGGGTTTTTGGTGGGCCTAAGTGCTCTTATTTCGAACTTTACCTTGGTATTTATTATATTCGCCAAAAAAAAATAATGAAACTCCTTGTTTTATTTTTTATAGGTTTAGCTCCCTTAGTTTTACTAATACCCTTATTTATGCTACTTCTGAATCTTATGATTTATGGATTGCAGAATCGTAACATATGCTCTAAAGCAAGTCTGAATGTTAAGAGCGGGATTTTATTAGGTGTTTTAATTGGCCCACTAGGAATGTTAATTGTTCTGACAAAAGCAGTAAAACCAACAATAAAAAATTTAATATTCGGAATATCTAGAGTTTTATTAATAGTGGCAGTCAATTGGGTTATTATAAAAGCGGCCAATTTAGATATAGTCTGTAATATTTTGTCCCCATTATTTATTTATGTAATTGGAATAACTTTTGTTTTGAGAGGAAAAAACTCTTTCAAATTGTCTGCTTCTGGTATAAAATAAAGTAATCTAAAGTATTACCCCGCAGGTTGACAACCAATTTTAAGCATTTTTTTATAATCTTTTATCCACCCCTCATTATTAGACACTTTTATTTTAATCCAATCGCTTTCCAATTCTTTATAAATTAAAGTGACTTTTTTGTTTGGATTTAATATGACATTATTTGTCTCCAATGGCTTGTCTCCAAAAGGATTTACTAACATTTCAATTTCGCAAAAAATAGGAGGGTATCTAATACTATCATTTATTTTTAGTAAGTGTAAGTCTTTTTCTACATACACTTTTGATAGATCAATTTCTAATTCTAGTTTTTCTGTAAGTTTATACGGCAATTCATATTCGTAAAACCCCTCCCAAACTTTTCCATAAATTTCTCCGTTTTTGACTGTAAAACTTCCATCTATATTGTAAAATTTAGACTGTTTAACTTTTTGTTCTTCAAACTGAATAAATGATTTTGTTTGTTGCCCTGGAGCACTTGGACTAGATTCTATATCCAACATTAGTATTACCTTATTCTCATCTGATGCTATTGTAGTTTGAAATGAAATTTCATTAAATCGCTCAAAATCAATTAAGAGTTTGTCTTTATAAAGTTCTTTAACAAAGGTTCCATTCTTAAAAATTGATAAACTTTCTGTTGTTCTGCTAGCATTGATAGTGTCATGACCAAAAAAAACTAAGTTTTCATAAAGTTGATAGTTCGTATTATTAACGTCAACCTTTTTAATTAATCTCAATTTTTTATTAAGACTGTCTTGTTTATGATATTCAACACTTAAAATACTTGCAATGTCGTCTTCGGTGTTATTCATTTGTCCTTCACAGCAAGGGTAAGATGAAGTTTTCCAAGTCCATTTAATTATAAATTTTTTGCCGATTAATTCGGATTTCATTTCGGCATCATAATGATCAAATGGGATGTCACCAAGATGATTCTTACCGTAAGCAAAATCAAAATATGTGCCATCTTCTCCTTTAAAAGGAAAGTAATAATAATCATTTAATGAAGCTCCCAGATAAGTTGCAATCATTGAATAAGTTGTATCTTTATATTTATACTTATTACCTTGAACTCTTGAATAAAGATGTATTTCTCTGTCTACTATTTCTTGTGCCTCTCCAATTTTTTTAATTTCTTCAGCTAAATTATTTCTATTATCATTTTTAATTATACTAACATTAGTCTGATTAGGTTTTTCTTTACTATTTTTATTACAGCCGAAAATCATTACTAATGTTAGTATCAAGAATGCATTTTTCATTTAATAAATATAAATAAACTAAATGATTTTAAAATTAAAAATAGAGATCCTGTATTAATCCAACAAAAAAGCGGAGTCTTAACTCAAAATGAGATGGATTCCGCTTTGGTGGACCTCTCTGTCCTAAGTTCGAACTTTTCTAGAAAATTATTACGTAATTTTATAGTATGAAAATCTTGATACTTATATTCTTAATTCTTTTGAGTATGTGAATTTCTTGCAGCCTTAATTTCTTTCTCTTTTTTTTAATGAATTTTTTACATTTGTGGTAACTAAAAATAAAAAATATGCGTTTTATTGAAATTTTAGATTTAAATGATCGTCAAGTAAATTCATTTCCACCAAAAGATATGTTTCCTGTAATTCCAATGGATGAAGAAATGCGAAATATTAATTTTATAACTACAGAAGGCAAGGAAAGAAGTTTTGGAGAGTTGATTGACAATGATATTATTCCCTCTGAAGCTCGTGCTGAGAAAGGGATATTATATTATAATGAATTCTTCAGTATTAATAAAGTATTTGAAACAGAGATTTTATTAACTACACATGGGATTGTAACAAGGAATCCTAGAGAGGAAGGTAGATATATACTAATGCCTTACGGATCTTTTACAGGAGTGGAGTGTCTTGGTTATGGAAATCCCCCACAGCCACTAATTCATTTAGTTGGTGAAAATGAATCTCTTGATCTTTCAACTCAGTATATAGCAGGACATGTAGCTGTAAAATCAGAAGAAATTGAGTGTCTGTACTTTATTTTATCTCATTTTTATGCAGGATTTAAGGAAACTCAATCCGCAATAGAATTAGATACATCAAGAATTATTTATTTAAAATCATCAGATCATAAGGACAATGAGATTCAAGAGGAGGATAATTTAGATGAAATAATTGAGGATTTTCTAGAAAATTATAATGAAGAATTTCATACTGAAAAGAAAGTGGAATTAAAAGACGGGAATAAAAAAGAAGAAACCTCAATTGAGAAAATAATTAGAGAATGGAATTCAGAGGGCATGATTGAAATTGAAAAAAAAGATTTCATTCATCATCTTTCAATTATTTACCCTGAACTTAAAGAAAATACTATCAAAACCATGATTACAACTATGATAGTTAATAAACGAACAAGAACCTATTATCATGGTTGCAAAAAGCCTAGAAAATGTTCTGAAGAAAATAACTATGATTTTTTATATGTAAATGACGATAATTATTTAACTAGATATGAAGAAGAAAAACATGGTATTTGGGAAATATATAAGAGGCAAGATGGTAAATTAGATGTCAAGTTAGTCGAATGAGAATTATTTCATTTGCAAAAGTAATTAAACAGCTGCCAGAAGATCAACATTCATTTTCAATAAAGAAAACAAACTGGACTAATATAAAAGAAGTTGTTAAATTATTTGATGAAAATGATTCCATGAATATTTCAAGGAGTGATTTATTTGAATTAGGAGAGTCTTCTGAAGAGGTTAGCAAAGAGTTTATTATAAAAGTCTTGATGTGGGGTTATCCTAACGGTGGTAGAGGTAAAAATATCCAAAACGCATTAGCTCATATTGATGATATCAGTCAATATCTAACAAAATCTAAAAAAAATAACATAAATGAAGAAGATCTAATTAATGGAACCAAATTAAGTGGTATAGGGCTATCAACTCTATCTAAATTTTTATATTTTCTAAAAATAGAAATGAAAGAATATCCTACTGTTATTTTAGATCTTAGATTAATAACTATGTTAAGAAAAGCAGGTTTTGATGAGCTTACCAATTTGAAAGAGATAACATATAGTAAAGGCCCAAAGATGTATTGTACTTATCTAAAGGAAATTAGCAGTTTATCTAAGAAAATAGGTTGTTCTGTAGGGCAACTAGAGATGTTTCTTTTCATCTTTGGGTCTAATCTCAAGGAATAACTTTCAACTAGATAAGAAGGGTTAGATAAAAATAATTGTAAGTAATGATACAAAAACCCACTCAAATGAGTGGGTTTCTTTTTGGTGGAGAAGATGGGACTCGAACCCACGACCTCTTGACTGCCAGTCAAGCGCTCTAGCCAACTGAGCTACATCCCCAAGATTAGCCTTACAAATGTAGGAATTTTCAACACTTTTATAGTTTGTTTTTATAGATTGCTATTTTGCTTATCATTAAGTATTTTCGCAAGATTAAATTTTGATTAATGACGATTAAAAAAATAGAATCTAGTAAAGCCCCTGAACCAGTAGGTCTATATCCACACGCCCGACAATACGGTAATTTATTATTTTTATCTGGCGTTGGCCCTAGAGAAAGGGGCACAAAAAAAATACCCGGAGTTACTCTCGATGAAAAAGGCAATGTAATATCTTATGATATTGAGCTACAATGTCGCTCAGTATTTAATAATGTTCGTACTATTGTTGAGGAATCGGGATCTTCTTGGAACAACATTATAGATGTCACGGTATTTTTAACCAACATGAAAGATGATTTTCAAACTTACAATAAAGTTTATGCAGAGTTTTTTGCCGACAACCAACCTTGTAGAACAACCTTAGAAATAAATTGTTTGCCTACCCCAATTGCTATAGAGCTAAAAGTAATAGCAACTATTGACTAATGAAAAAATACCCAGAATATAAACAGCTTGATTTGTCGGCGATAAATAAAGAAGTGCTTGCTAAGTGGCGCTCTAACTCAATTTTCGAGAAAAGTCTTTCCACAAGAGAAGCAGGCAAACCATATACTTTTTATGAGGGCCCCCCTTCTGCGAATGGGATGCCGGGAATTCATCATGTTATGGGCCGGGCGATTAAAGATATTTTTTGTCGTTTTAAAACATTACAAGGTTATAAAGTCAATCGAAAAGCAGGCTGGGATACCCACGGCTTGCCGGTAGAACTTGGGGTTGAAAAAGAGTTAGGTATTACTAAAGAAGACATTGGAACGACAATTTCGATTGAAGATTACAACAAAAAGTGTCGTGAAAACGTGATGAAGTTCAAAAACATATGGGAAAACCTAACAGACGTAATGGGATATTGGGTTGATATGAATGATCCTTACGTCACTTATGATAATAAATATATTGAAAGTGTTTGGTGGTTGCTGAGTCAGATAGATAAAAAAGGTATGCTATATAAAGGACATACCATTCAGCCGTTTTCTCCAAAAGCAGGAACTGGGCTAAGCTCCCACGAGCTGAATCAGCCAGGGTGCTATAAAAATGTTAAAGACCTTTCTGCAATAGCCCAGTTTAAAGTCATTAAAGATGATAAATCAATTTTTCTATTTAAGAATTCAACAGAAAAGGTTTTCTTTTTAGCATGGACTACAACTCCTTGGACCTTACCATCTAATACAGCATTAGCGGTAGGCAGAAAAATAGACTATGTTGTTGTTAACACTTTTAATCCTTACACCTTTAAGGCAGTAACAGTTATTTTAGCAAAAGCACTTTTCTCTAAGTATTTTCCTGAAAAAAACAAAGACCTTAAAATCTCTGAATATGTTGAAGGCAACAAGTCCATCCCATATAAAATTATTAGAGAAATTAAGGGCTCTGAATTAGAGGGGCTTTGTTATGAGCAATTATTGACTTATGCTAAGCCAGTGAATGGAGAAGCGTTTAAGGTATTAATAGGCGATTTTGTAACAACTGAAGACGGAACAGGAATTGTTCACCTAGCACCTAGCTTTGGTGCAGATGATAATTTAGTTGCTAAGCAAAATGGCATAGGCACATTAACTTTAGTAGACACTCAAGGCCGATTTGTAGATGAGGTTACTGACTTTGCAGGAATGTATGTCAAGAATGAATTTTACCCTGCTGGAGAAGCACCTGAAAAATCAGTTGATATACAGCTGGTTATTAAGCTAAAAAAAGAAAACAAGTGTTTTAAAGCCGAAAAATACGAACACTCTTATCCTCATTGTTGGCGCACGGACAAGCCAATATTATACTACCCTTTAGAAAGTTGGTTTGTTAAGACCACTGCTGCCAAGGAATGTATGATCGAGAATAATAAAAAGATTAATTGGAAACCCAAATCTACAGGGGAAGGACGTTTTGGTAATTGGCTTGAAAATTTAGTTGACTGGAACCTATCTCGTTCTCGATTTTGGGGAATTCCTTTGCCAATTTGGGCCACTAAAGATGGTGAAGAACAAATCTGTATTGGCTCAATTGAGGAATTAAAATTTGAAATAGAAAAATCAGTCCTATCCGGCCTAATGTCTACAAACCCCTTGGCGGATTTTGTTGTTGGTGATATGTCTACCAAAAATTATGACACTATTGATTTACACAGACCTTTTGTAGATGACATTGTTTTAGTTTCGCCTAGTGGTAAATCTATGTATAGAGAGCCTGACCTTATTGATGTTTGGTTCGATTCAGGCTCAATGCCTTACGCCCAACTTCATTATCCCTTTGAAAATAAAGAAACATTTGAAAAATCTTTTCCAGCTGATTTTATAGCTGAAGGTGTTGACCAAACAAGAGGCTGGTTTTTCACACTACACGCGATATCTAGCATTTTATTTAATAGCGTTGCATTCAAAAATGTTGTTTCTAATGGATTAGTTTTGGACAAAGACGGCAACAAAATGTCTAAACGCTTAGGTAATGCAGCAGATCCATTCAAGACTTTAGAAGAATATGGCGCAGACGCTACGCGTTGGTATATGATTAGCAATGCCCAGCCATGGGACAATTTAAAATTTGATTTAGATGGCTTAGCTGAGGTAAAGCGTAAGTTTTTTGGAACGCTTTATAACACCTATGCTTTCTTTGCATTATACGCTAATATAGATGGTTTTAGTTATAGTGAAAAAGAAATAAATTTAGAGCAGAGACCAGAAATTGATCGTTGGATACTTTCGGAGCTTAATACACTTATTAAAGAAGTAGGAAGATCTTTAGATGACTTTGAAGCAACAAAAGCAGCGAGGGCGATACAATTTTTTGTAAATGAAAATTTAAGTAATTGGTATGTTAGGCTATGTAGAAGGCGTTTTTGGAAAGGGGATTATGGTAAGGATAAAATATCAGCATATCAGACGCTATACACATGTCTTGAAACGCTAGCTATATTAGCTTCTCCTATAGCCCCATTTTTTATGGACAAACTGTTTGATGACCTCAATCTGGTTACCAACAAAAATGCACTTGAATCTGTTCACTTATCACAATGGCCTAAGGTTAATCTTGAGGCAATTAACGCTGATTTAGAAGCACAGATGAGATTAGCTCAAGATCTTACATCAATGGTCTTTTCTATAAGAAAAAAAGAAAATATTAGGGTTAGACAGCCATTACAAAAAATTATGGTTCCAGCTATTAATGAAACAATTAAAAATAAAATAGAAGCGGTTAAATTTTTGGTGTTGTCTGAGGTTAATGTTAAGGAGTTGGAGTTTATGAATCCCAACTCAAGTGTTCTTGTGAAGAAGATTAAGCCAAACTTCAAGACATTAGGGCCAAAATTTGGCGGTAAAATGAAGGATATTTCACGGGCCATCTCTAAATTATCTTCTGAAGAAATTAATACCATTGAAAAGGAAAATAGCCACAAAATAAAACTAGCCGACTCCGAAATTCAAATTAATTATAATGACGTCATTATAGAAACAGAGGATATTCCTGGCTGGTCTGTTGCATCGATGAACGGGATCACTATAGCTCTTGACATAAGTCTTTCCGATAATTTAATTAATGAAGGCTTGGCAAGAGAACTTGTGAACAGGGTTCAAAGCCTCAGAAAAGATTTAGGCTTTAAAGTTACCGATCAAATAGAGATTAAACTATGTGCAGAAGAAAAATTAGCTAAAGCAATTAATAATAATTTAAATTATATTTGTTCTGAAACATTAGCCAAAAACATACAGATTACCCCATTTAATATCACTAATAAAGGTGAAGAAATAGAGTTGGCAGATGGAGTAAACACGAAATTAGAATTATTTAAACGATAAATATATGTCAAGCGATAAAACTAGATTTAGTGATGTTGAATTAGAAGAATTTCGTCAAATCATTAACGATAAGATAAGTAAGGCTGAAAATGACCTTGAGCTCATTAAAAGCGCATATACAAACGACTCAAACAACGGTACTGACGATACCTCTCCCACTTTTAAGGGTTTTGAAGAAGGTTCAGAAACACTATCAAAGGAAGAAAACGCCCAATTAGCATTAAGGCAAGAAAAGTTTATACACAATCTGTACAATGCATTAAAAAGAATAGATAATAAAACTTATGGTGTTTGTAGGGTCACAGGAAAGCTTATTCAGAAAGAACGCCTTAGGTTAGTTCCTCACGCAACGTTAAGTATAGAGGCTAAGCGCTCCCAATAAAATTAAATGCTAAAAAAATCTGCATTAGTTATTGCTGTTGTTTTAATTGCAGACCAACTTTTAAAGGTGTGGATTAAGACAAGTATGGTTATAGGTCAAGAAATTCATTTTTTTGATTGGTTTATTATACACTTTACAGAAAATAGGGGCATGGCATTTGGTATTGAGTTTGGCGGAAAATACGGGAAATATTTTCTAAGTATTTTTAGAATAATTGCCATAATTGCCATAGGAGTTTATTGGTCTAAGCTAACCAAAACCGACGTTAAAAAAGGGATAATTTACAGCGTATCTCTAATTTTAGCCGGTGCGATAGGCAATATGATAGATAGCGCTTTTTATGGAATGATTTTTTCAGAAAGCTATGGACAAATAGCAACATATTTTAATGGTGGATATTCAAGCTTTTTACAAGGTAAGGTCGTTGATATGTTTTACTTTCCGCTATTTAACGGTTATCTTCCTCAATGGTTGCCAGTTGTTGGCGGAGATCATTTTATATTCTTCAGGCCAGTATTTAATATTGCAGATGCAGCAATAAGTGTGGGCGTTATAAATATTTTAATTTTTCATCGCTCTTTCTTTAAGTAATTAACCATACTTTTTGATTAGTTCTGCATATACTTTTTGATTAATACCATTTCTATAATCGTTTTTAATCCAATAGATTTTTCTAATGAATCCAAGAAATTTAAATAAAATGATTTTAAAAGGGCTAATTATTTTACCGTCCCAAATCTTTGGAAAGGCCATACCATGTTTTAACATATAAGGACCAAAAATAGCTAAACTAAGCGCGCTATTTTCTTCGTTGTAATAAGACTCAAAGTTCATCTTTTTTTGGGTTTGATTAACTATTGGTAGTTTACGCTTTGGGTTAATACCACAATAAACAAGCGCCTTTTCAAAGTCTTCTTGTAATTTATTAAAGCGAATTATAAAATTACAATAAGGCGCTGTGATACTTAACCAATTATCAAATGGAACACGGTAATATTTTTTTAAAAATTGGGTATAACTACATTTATTTTTTCTTAAATATTTTGAAAATTTATAATCCCTCATTTTAAGATGCCCACCATTTTTTCTCAATAATTTTTCATCAGTAAAATTGCCACTGCTATCATTGATCATTTTAGTATAATAGCTAACCGAAATATCCAGTGGGTTACGAGCACACGCGATAACCTTATATCTTTTTTCTTCTTTGGTTGCTATTTTTAAAAAGTCTTGATAAATTGAGTGCTTTGAAAGTATAGGTTTGCCATCATATTTTTCACATAGTTCTTTAGAAATGGCTGTTGAGGCAGCTAATGGTAGCCCAATAAAAACATATTTATATTTATGACTAATTATCACAACAAATTATTTTGTATAAGATATTCTGCGATCTGAATGGTATTGGTTGCTGCTCCTTTTCTTAGATTATCAGAAACCACCCACATATTTAAAGTTTTTTTATTAGTAAAATCACGACGTATTCTACCAACAAAAACAGCATCTTTATTTTCTGCAAAAATTGGCATAGGGTACACATTTTTATGAGTATTATCTTGTACAACAACTCCCGGAAAATCATTTAATAATTGTCTTACTTTCGATAATTTAAAATCACTGAAAAACTCCACATTAACACTTTCAGAATGGCCCCCTTTAACAGGAATTCTTACGGCTGTAGCACTTACTTCTATGTCGTTGTCCTGCATTATTATTTTAGCCTCTCTAGAAATTTTCATTTCTTCTTTTGTGTATCCATTGTCTTCAAAAATGTCACAATGTGGAAGTGCGTTTTCGTAAATACGATGAGGATATACCATTTCGCCTTTAACATTATTCGACTCATTTACTAGCTGCTTTACCGCTTTGGCGCCAGTCCCAGTAACTGATTGATATGTAGAAACAATCACACGTTTAATTTTATAAAAATCATGAAGTGGCTTTAAAGCCATTAATAATTGAATGGTGGAACAATTTGGACACGCAATAATTTTATCTTCTTTCTTTAAAGTATTACCATTAATTTCTGGAATAATAAGCGCCTTAGTCAGTCGCCAAGCCGAAGAGTTGTCAATCACTTTAGTCCCTAATTCTGTAAAACGAGGCGCCCATTCTAAAGAAATACTTCCTCCAGCAGAGAATATAGCAATGTCGGGTCGTTCGCTTACAGCATTTTCAATCGAAATTATGTTTAATTTTTTGTTCTTAAACATTACAGTTTCACCGACTGATTTGGAAGAAGCAACAACTAATAACTCACTTACAGGAAAGGAGCGTTCTTCTAAAACTTTTAACAAAACTTGCCCCACCATTCCTGTTGCACCTACAATTGCTACTTTCATTGAGTGTATAATTTAAGCCAAAAATAAGGACTATATTTTAAAAGCCTAAAACTAATCATTCAAATTTTACTATACGGAAAAAAACACTGCTTTCTAATATTTTATCCTCTTTCTTTGCCCGCTTTGCATTCTAAACTTTAAAAGCATAAAACATAAACGCCGATTAAGAGCAAGAAGAAGATACAGCAGAAAATGCCTTATAAATCCGTATTTTTGTAATTTGATGAAAGTTTCGGAAGACATAAAATCAGTATTACAGAACCTTAGTGCTGAGCCTGGGGTATATCACTTTTATGATGCTAAAGAAGCTCTTTTGTATATCGGCAAGGCTAAAAACCTTAAACGCAGAGTGTCTTCTTATTTTAACCGCAAACACGATAGTTTCAAAACAGCTTATATGGTGCGCAAAATTCAACGTATTGAAACCCTAATTGTAGATACCGAAATGGACGCCTTGTTGCTTGAAAACAACCTCATAAAAAAATACCAGCCTCGCTATAATATCTTACTCAAAGACGATAAAACTTACCCTTGGATTTGTATCAAAAAAGAACCTTTTCCTAGAGTATTCTATACTAGACAACTCATCAAAGACGGTTCTGAATATTTCGGCCCCTATACCAATCCAAAAATTATTAGCGCGATGCTAAATTTTATTCGGCAGATTTATCCTCTAAGAACATGCAAATACCATTTATCCGAACAAAATATTCAATCGGGTAAATTCAAAGAATGTTTGGAGTTCCACATTGGAAATTGCTTAGCCCCTTGTGTTGGCAAACAAGATGACCAACATTATGAGCAGGACGTTGAACAAATACGCCAAATATTAAAAGGAAACATACGCTCTGTAGTTCAACATTTCAAATCAGAAATGTTCAAACTATCAGAAAAGATGGAGTACGAAAAAGCTCAGATTGTAAAGGAGAAGATAGAACAGTTAGAGCATTACCAGTCTAAATCGTCTATAGTTAGCCCAAACATTAATGACGTTGATGTTTTTAGTATTATTTCAGACCAAAACTATGCTTATGTCAACTTTTTTAAAGTGTCTAGTGGTGCTATTATACAATCCCACGCCATGGAGATAAAAAAGAAATTAGACGAAACAAACGAAGAGCTTCTCTCTATGGCTATTACAGAAATTCGCCAACGTTTTCATAGCACATCTAAGGAGGCACTTTTAAATATTTCAATTGAGTCTAAGTGGCAAAATCTAAAAATTTCAGTTCCAAAAATTGGTGATAAATACAAATTAGTCAATCTTTGTTTTAAGAATGCTAAAAACATACAAAAAGACCGTATTCGTAAAAAAGAAGAATTACGTCATCGATTAGACAAGAAAAGGGTGCTAGAGCAGTTACAACACGACTTGCGACTTAGTTTAAAGCCTCGTCATATCGAATGTTTTGACAACTCCAATATACAGGGCACTAACCCTGTGGCAGCTTGCGTGGTCTTTAAAAACGCCAAACCAAGCAAGAAGGACTACCGTTTGTTTAATATAAAAACTGTATCAGGCCCAGATGATTTTGCATCTATGGAAGAGGTGGTATATAGACGCTATAAACGCTTGATGAATGAAGGTCAAGATTTACCTCAACTTATTATTATTGATGGCGGCAAAGGACAGCTTAGCTCTGCTTTGAAAAGTTTAGAAAAACTAAACCTCCACGATACCATAGCTATCATAGGTATTGCAAAACGCTTAGAGGAAATATATTTTCCAAATGATAGCGTTCCCCTGTACTTAGATAAACGCTCCCAAAGCCTAAAAGTCATTCAAGAGCTGCGTAATGAAGCCCATCGTTTTAGCGTCAACCACCATAGAAATAGAAGAAGTAAAAACAGCCTAGGCACTTCATTAGATAATATTTTTGGAATTGGCCCTAAAACAGTCGACACTTTAATCAGTCATTTTGGCTCTGTAAAACGTGTTTTAGAAGCACAAGATGACGAGCTTACCAAGTTAGTGGGTAAGCGCAAAGCAGATCTTATTTTAGCTAGTAAAAACCTTAAATAAATCCAAACACATTACTCAAAACCTAACCTTGAATAAAATTCTTGTAAATAAATTAGGAATAGTATCTGTAATTAATAGAACTTTGAGTCTCATAAAGTTTGTCTAGAGATCGACAGTGACTAATTTAATTTATCGGATAATAAACGCATCTCTATTGCAGGAGAAATCTTTTCATATAAAATGTGATATACAGCATTTGTAATAGGCATATCAATATTATATTGCAAGTTAATTTCTTTGATACATTTAACAGCATAAAATCCTTCAGCGACCATATTCATTTCTAGCTGTGCCGACTTTACAGAATAGCCTTTGCCTATCATATTTCCAAAGGTTCGATTTCTGCTGAACTGTGAATATACAGTAACCAATAAATCGCCCAAATAGGCGGACTCTTTGATATCTCTTTTTATGGGGTGTACTGTATCAACGAAGCGTTTTATTTCCCTTATGGCATTTGAAGCTAAAACAGCTTGAAAATTATCGCCATATCCCAAACTGTGACATACTCCTGAAGCTATGGCGATTACGTTTTTTAGTACAGCCGCGATTTCAGTCCCATAGATATCCTCAGAAACATTACTTTTGATGTACCGGCAGCTGATTTGCTCAGCAAACCATTCTGCTTTTTTAATATCTTCACAAGCAACCGTTAAGTAGGAAAGGCGCTCTAATGCGACTTCTTCTGCATGGCATGGACCTGTTACAACACCTATATTTTCATAAGGTATAAGATAGTTCTCGTGCAAATAATCGCCAATTATACTGTTATTATCAGGCACAATCCCTTTTATAGCTGACACTATAAATTTATCTTTTATTGATACATTCAAAGACTCTAGAGTTTTTGTTAAAAAAACCGACGGCACAGCTAGCACGATACAATCAGCGGCCCCAACAATAGTATTAATATCAGAATCGATAGTGAGTTTGTTGGGCAA
>CEQX01126970.1_pt1 | contig 35641 bp, 26 predicted proteins | sample 356261 | NCBI WGS metagenome assembly CEQX01 (sample SAMEA2621076, study PRJEB7988) | marine metagenome | isolation source: saline water (ENVO:00002010), including | reverse complement strand
GAAGTACTTCTTTCTTCACTTCTTTCTCCGCCTCTTTCTTAATTTTCGGTTTTTCGTTGACGAGGTATCTCTTTTTCCACGACTTCATAGCAGGTGTTTTTGGGTCATAACTGCCACTTTTAGAACGGTTTATTTCCTCATCACCAGTTTGACTTTTCGCCATAAAAGAACGTTCTACAAAGGGGTAATAAGTAGTTTGCCGGTGCTGCCGAAACCCCCTCTCCTTGAGAGGCTATTCCACTCGCCAAATCTCTTTACCACGGCATCAATTCTTCTCTTTTGTTGCAAAAAAGTTCTCAACTCGATTGTAAAACTTGTCTTCGAATGTGGAAATTTTAGTAACTATTTTATTTTTTGAAGGCTCTTTTTCCTGTAAGATTGGCACCATTGAACTCCAGACCCCTTCACCTTTCAATCGAGACCAGAGAGCTGCAGAAATATGCAATACGATGAGGAAATAACTGAGGTCTGCTGCGGTTCCATGCAAATCCAAGACGACATCCATGATGTTTCCAACTTCATCAGGTGTTGCATTTTCCGTATATCCTTGCGTATACAATCCAGCAATCGCCAGTCCAGTCAGCGGAAGAAGAATGAAGCATGCATACATCGAGAAATGAACTGCCTTAGCAAAATATGTGTGAACTTTTGGGACGGGTTCACGTGCACCCTGGAATGTATCAAATCGTCTCATGTAGGAGTATCTCATGAGTACAATGACGAGAAATAAAGTGGCAAAGGCAACTTCGAAAAGAAGTAAACCCCTGTCTTCTAATTGTGATAAATCGTCGACTTGTTTGAATATGCCATAGGCATAGAGAACGACAAAACTCCAATGAATGACTTTTGCAAGTCGGGTATGAGGTTTTGACATGGATGAATCCCCTCGCTTCCAGTTTATGGCTTCTTACATCTCGTGCACCCGCACGACAACTCTATTTTACTGGACTTTCTTGACTTATTAAGGGTTGAATCCTTCTGCTGGTGTGATTCTGAAAACGCCGTTTGGCCCACTGCATCCACCAAGTGGAATCAAGAAAGAACGTGTTGATGCGGTTGTTCGTGCTCTTGATTGGTGCGAAGCGATTGCTTTAGGAAGCCTCTGGTCGATTCATAAAATTGGAGAACGAATTTCTCTATGTCAAATAATCAACGGACAAAGGCTGGAGCTTTTCCCACTTGAGGCAGCGCGTCTTGATCTCGGTCTTGAGTCACGATTTCTTTCAAAACACCTTCCTATTCAACTCAACAAGGCCGACGCATGTGTTCGTTTTAATCGTCATATTCGTCCTATTCCACTGCATACAGATATGATTGCGAGCATGGTTTTACTTCTCGGAAGTGAGGATTTTATTCCTTCATATGTCCCCGATACTCTTCATCAAATACTTACTGCTGAACAAATACAAAACCTTCCTGTTGTCCAGCCAGGTCGATTCGGCCGTCAACCTCCTTTAGAGGACGCCATGTTCACGATAACTGATCTTGAGGCTCGTGAATTTTTCACGGCAGCACCTGAGGAGCAGTGGCTTCATCATGCCAAGCGATTGTGCCCACATCGACAACCAAACACGCTTCGCTGGATACTTTTCCACCTTATTGAAGACCCAATTCAACCATCTACATGGGCGGATGAGCAACTGCACAGAAACCCAGACCTGTATTCAATGGTTCATATCGAGAACGCACTTTCCCATACCTGCACACTTATTCGCTCATGGGCGGTGATGCATTACGCACAACGGTCTGAACAATTCACGCTTGAGAGACTTCTGCCGATGCGGTATGATGAGGATTCGGTGGTCGTCAACCGTGTTCTCACGCGCATCCGCAGTTTCTCTTTTTCCGACCAAAAAAAGGGCGATTATATCTCACCACTTCTTGAGGATTCATCTCTATGTATGATAGCAATCAACCATCTTGGACATCTTTCTCTTCCAGTTTCAAAGAAGCTGGAACTTCTCGGACCATTTTTGCAAAGCGAGACTTCCGAACTTGTTGTTTCAGCAATTCGAGCTTTGCGTGATTCAGACTGTAAAGAAACCGAGCAGGCACTCATTCAGTGCTTCGAAAATGATAATCGCCACGTACTTCGCGCCTTACTGCAATGCATTCCATCGTTCGGTCCGTGGTTTGAGCCTTATGCGAAAAAGTTGGTCGAAATGCGAGAAGTGCAACTTGATTTAGTCAAGGCTTTAGGAAGGTCTCACGGATTCAATCAAACTCCTCTCATTAAATCGCTCATCGAAGGGGAGCGAAACACGCTCATCGTTCGTGGATTGCAATCTCTCTCAATGACTCATTCTGTTGAAGCCATTGAACTGATTGGTTCTTATCTTCTCACCCATGAATCGCGTTACGTTCGTCGTAATGCTGCAGAATATCTTGGTGAAACTGGTCGAATTGCTGCTCTGTCTTATTTGGTTCAAGTCGGTCATGACATTTCATTTGGAGTTAAAGATTCAGCACGACGTTCTATTGAGAAAATAAATGCCAAACACAAGATATGATATTGATTTTCATCTTCATTTCTTTAGATTACGTTGTCTTAATGCTTCAACTGCAACGACACTAACAGCAACTTGAAGATTGTATGAAGGTACAAATCCATCCATTGGAAGAAGCACGCAAGCATCTGCTGCGGCAAGAACTTGCTCACTCACCCCTTCTTTTTCTGCTCCGACAACAAGCATCACATCACCAGTGAGATCTTCATTCCACGGTTCGTGAGTTCCAATATCTTCAACAGCAATAATTCGAACACCATTTGCTTTTGCCACTTTGAGTATTTCTTCAGTCGTACTGTACACAACTGGAATAAATCGGTCAGCACGCATACTTGAGCGGCGAATCGTCCTTCGCTCTTCATGTGTTTTTTCGACATTGAGAACGACAGCATCTGCCCCGGAAACCTCTGCACATCGAATTGCAAAACCAAGATTTGTGGAGTACGTGACCCCATCAAAGAACCATATCGTTCCTCCTCTTTCAAGAACTTGATTCAGGTTACCATTCGGAATACGTCCAGTCATAGCCAAAGCATCAACAAATCCATCTGCGGACATTCGCCATAGATCATTAGTTGACCCTTCTTCTAAGAGGATATCTTGATTTTTACACAGTTCTCGAATATCAGAAGTATCCTTCTCTCGGTCGACCAAAACCATCTCTATCGGTTCTTCAGCGAGGAGTGCGGCAAGTACGGCATCCCGACCAGTAATCTGCTCTGCCATGAAGGAGCCTGTTCCGCAGTACTCATGAGGCTATCCGCACTGGCAATACCATGGCGAAAAGTCACAGCCCGAAATTTTTAGCTCTTGTTGAAGCCGCACGTTCAGCCGTTTCTGAATGCGATGCAGCCGAACTTAAGGCAATGATGAGTCACGAAAATCCTCCAGTGGTCTTGGATGTACGGGAACGACATGAATTTGAAGCAGGTCATTTGGTTGGTTCGATTCATATTGGAAAAGGCGTGCTTGAACGAGATATTGAGAAACATGAGATCGCTGAAGACACCCCCGTCGTTCTGTATTGCGGCGGCGGTTATCGAAGTGCGATTGCAGCAAAATCACTTCAAGAAATGGGGTATGTAAACGTATATTCGTTGTGGGGTGGCTGGCGCGGAATACAATCTGAAGGCTTACCAATTGAATGATTTTGGCGTATGAAAATACGACAGCAGCACGCGTTTTACATCTCGATTGATGGCAGTTGACGCGTGGGCAGACTCATAAAGGGGAGTTAAGTCGCCAAGACGCTGAGAAGCGCAGGTGTTCATCATGGCTCGAGGATTGTATCAACATGTTCGTGAAACTTGGAAGCAACCAAAGGATGCACTGCCTCACATGTTCCGCCAGACACGTCTCGCACAATGGCGTCGCGAACCGGTCAACTGCAAGATTGACCGTCCTACTCGAATCGATGCTGCTCGACGCATGGGTTACAAAGCCAAGCAAGGTGTCGTTCTCATTCGAACCCGAATCCGCCGTGGTGGATTGCGCAAGGGTAAGATTCACATGAAGCGTAAGCCAAGTAAGGCAGGTATCAAGAAAATCACCATGGCAAAGAATACACAGCGAATGGCTGAAGAGCGTGTTGCTCGCCATTTCCCGAACCTGGAAGTTCTCAACTCGTATTGGGTCGGACAAGACGGAAAGCACAAGTTCTACGAAGTTATCATGATTGACACACACCACCCTGCTATCATTGCAGACAAGCAACTCGGTGTGTTCAGTGCTGCGAATGGAAACAAGTCCCACCGTGGACGCGCATACCGTGGAAAAACCTCAGCTGGAAAGCGAGGCCGTGGATTGCACAACAAGGGTAAGGGTGCAGAGAAGTTGCGCCCTTCCCTCAAGGCAAACCTCAACCGTGGAAAGTGATTGGGCCCTCGCTCAAATCCTGCCAATGTCTTCAAGAAGTGTCGACGTTTTGTTGATGACATGGCGGGAATGGCTGAATACGGATTGATGATACTTGGTGCCGCTTTGGGAATTGGAATTGGTTGGCTCTTAGCCAAGAATCGTTATGGCAGTGACGTGATTCGAGCTGAGGCTCAGGTTTCGGCTATCTCTCAAAGCAAGGAGTCGATGTTGGCAGAAATGCAAAGTGTCGCTTCAAATGTGGCTCGTCAAAACTCAGAAGACTTCCTTCGCTTGGCTGAAGAACGACTTGGAAAGGTGGAATCTGAAGCCGCAAAAGATCATGATGCTCGTAAAAAGGAAATGGAGGGTATCATAAAACCAATGACTGAATCCCTTGCAAATCTTGATGAAATGTCGAAGAAAATGGAGAAGGAACGAATTGATGCATACGCTGGAATGAAACGTCATATGCAAATTCTTGAAGCGAATACTGAACGGCTCGGGACCGAAGCGAACTCTCTCTCAACTGCACTCCGAAAGAGTTCAAGCGTCCGAGGAGATTGGGGTGAAGTCGCCCTTCGTAATCTGCTTGAGATGGCAGGTATGACCAAAAACACAGATTTCCTTGAACAAAAGGGAATCGAAGGTGGCGGCCGACCTGATTTTGTCGTACGACTTCCTGGAGATGGAGCAATACCTATTGATGCCAAGACGACTGCGAAGCATTATCTTGAATCTCTTGAGGAACAGGACGCTGCTGCATCTGCTGCTAAGGTTGCGTTACATGCGAAAGCATTGCGTGGGCGCGTTACAGAACTCACGCGCAAAGATTACCTTAGCGGTGTCAGTGGTCGTGCAGAGTTCGTCGTCATGTTCGTGCCGTCAGAAGCACTCATCTCTTCAGCATTTGAAGTCGATCCGGAACTACATGCTCATGCTATGGAGCGCGGCGTCATCATTGCTGGTCCTGCATCAATGATTGCATTGTTGAAGACTGCAGCGCTGTATTGGCAACAAGTTCGCTTTGCTGAAGAGGCTGCTGAGGTCGTATCTGTTGCCCAAGAATTTTATCTTCGTATGGCGACTTGGAGTAATCATTTCGCAGAAGTTGGAAAACGGCTTGACAAGGCAACTGAGTTCTACAATAAGGCAGTAGGTTCTTGGGAGCGTAATGTCATACCACAAGGGAAAAAATTAGAAGAGTTGGAAGTGGCAAGGAACTTACCGAAGACGCTTGTAGAACCTGAGGTAATCACACAAGAGATACGGGTGCCAAGAGACCTCAGTGAAGGAATTGAGGAAGAGTAATTACAGGCGCGTATTGAATCCCATTGCTCGAACGACGCACCATCCAGCGCGTGATTCCCAAATCGAAAAACAACCACCTGCAATGCTTCCAGCTACGGCTATCCAGCCTATTGAGGGTAAAACCCCGGTAGCTACGAGCAAAGCCGTGCCGAGGCCGCCAGCGACTGCCAAAATCCCTACTCTCAAGCGTGCAGCTTTTCCAGCAGCGTTGATGTTGCAGGTGAGTGCCATGGTGTCAAATCACATATTGTAGTATATGAACGAATGTTTTTCCCACCATTCCAATATACATTATTTGGTTAAATCTCGGGGTTCTTTTATTGCCCCTCGACTGGTGGCTTCGTCAAGGGATATCATGGTCGAGGGTGAAGAATCTGTCTCCCGTCTCACTGGACTTGAGGTCTTCTTACCCGATGGTCGACGCTTAGGCGTGGTTCACGATGCAGTGATTGATGCCAACGGAATGTCATGTACCCACTTATTTGTTCGAGATACAGAAGAGGATTTGGTTGAAGGATCAGTACATGTCGCAGTACCTTGGCGCTGGGTTCGGGCCATAGATCGAATTGTTTTGCTACGTTGGTTTCCTCCAACTCCAATACCACTACAGAGTTGAGGTGTAGTTGTGCGTATGGAATTACACATTCTTGGAACTTCTTCGGCCCGTCCAACGGGAAGGAGACAGGTCAGTGGAAGTCTCGTTCAATGCGGCGATGGAATCATGGTCGTCGATGCAGGTGAAGGTTTTCAGACGCGGTATGCCATGCAACGCAAACGATTGAAATCATATGATAAAGGAAACACTTTACGCGCTTCTCGTGTTCATGTCATTTGTTTGACACACGGACATTTAGATCACACTTGGGGGGTACTTCCCTGGATGCATACTATGTCGCTGGATAAACGAGAACATCCAATCATGGTTATCGGCCCCACTTCTCCAGAGGTTTTTGACGCTTTGTTGGACAAAAAAGGCATACCGCAATCAGCACCAAGTGCAGAATTAGCTCGACAAATCAAGAGTTGGCAAGAACTCGGCGCTACCACTGAAAGTTTAGGTTATGCAGTTCGTTGGATTCTGGGTGATGTTCCTGCAAATCGATGGCTGGAAATGGGTAGCAATGGCCAATGTGTTTTGCTTGATTCTATGCCTCAACCAGATGGTTGGAAGAAGAATCGCATTCAACCTCTTGCGACTCTACACTCGGTTCCCTCGTGCGCTTGGATGTTGGAATCGAAGGGAGGGGCTGGGAAGTTCAATCGGTTGAAAGCAGCGGAGCTGAAACTAACCGACCAACAGAAAGCTCAGCTTTCTTCGGGAATCGATATTCAGATGAGTGACGGAACACCACTCAAAGCATCAGATTTCCGTGGAAAAGACCGTCCAGCCACACGAATGGTCATTTCAGGTGATACTGCTGAAATGGCGACTGGGCTTACATCGATATCTCAAACCGATGTCTTGGTTCACGAATCAACATTCATCGATGAGGCTCAGCAATGGGCAGATGAATTTCTTCATAGTACGAGCACAGGAGCCGCTCGAACCGCTCTCGCTTGCAACGCCCGTCACCTTGTACTGACCCATTTTAGTGCCCGACTCAAAGACGCTGAAATCCCTCTTTCTGAAGCAAAGGATGTCTTTGGTTCCAATGAAATATCCGTTTCCGCCGCAATGGATGGTGACCGAATAATTATTTCAGAAACGGGAGATATCAGCCATCTTGTATGGGCTGGCGATGGATGGACTTCTTGAGCAAACGGCCACATCATTGAAGTGGTTAACGACTTACAGCAGTGCATGCGTTCCTCAGTGCTTGTCGCAATCCTACTTTGTGTGATGCTGATTCCGTCATCCACTTTAGCAGACCAAGGTCGTGCTGAACCCGGCTGCTTGAACGACACGCCGAGTTCATTTTCCAGCGCGACGGTCATCGGTGATGGCGCTTGCATCAAAATTAATCTCGGGGTTTTAACGCCCGGTGACGTCTACGATCTTTCCATTATCGTGAGTCAAGATGAGTTGGATGTCTTGGTGTTTGACCAAAACTCGATACAACCTTACGACCTTGGACAGTCGTATCGTAATTTGTTCGAACAGATACCTTCGACAGAATCTGCCCTCGGAAGTTATCAATTCCACTGGCAAGTACCCGCCTCAATCAATGCCAAAGCATGGTACATCGTCTTTGACAATACAGCGCATTCCGGTGACCAAGGAATGGGTGACCAAGGTGGAGTTGACAGTCGTGCAAGTTTGACGATTTCTAAATTAACGGACTCTTATTGGACGCCGTTTCACAACCTTATTGCCATTGAAAACTCCTCCTCTGAAACATTGCTTTCGGGAGATGATTTGCAACTTGATGCGGGAACCAGTGTCGTTGTTACTGCATGGTCGCTCGAAGGAAATGGTGACATTTATTTGCAAACTCGAGCCATGAACGATCTCTATTCGTCCGGAGGCGTCGGCTCCCTCTACATCACAGGGGCATCGCTACAATCGATTGACGGTTCTTCCTCATTTTCGTGGATTGTTCCAAATGAATTAGACGGCGAAGAGTTGATTCTCATTGCCGACAATACCGATACACCGGTTGGTGGAGCGAATGGCGAAAGTCACGTGAGGATGACTGTTCGTGTTGAACTTGCACCCCAATTAAATCCCATTCTTTCCGATGACAGTAACTCAACCACTGCAGTTGGTAATCCTGTGACTTTCGATGCGTATTCAACGCCGAACCGATTGAATCAGATTGCGTCCGCATCGTGGGATTTTGATGCAGAAGTCGATGCGAACGCAGACGGCGATTTTACCAATGACCAAGATGCGATTGGTTGGGATGCGGTAGCCATTTGGAACACACCCGGTGACCGCACAGTTACACTAACTGTGTCCTCTCCAACGGGTTCATCAGCATCAACAAGCTCGGTAATTTCTGTTCTTGATGTAATGAATCCAGTCGCACGCATAGGAGGTAACGGGCAGCCAATTGCCGGGGGTTGGAAACTTAACACTGGTGATACTCTTGTCCTCAATTGCGATGGAAGCTCAGACGACCATCTCATCAGCATGTGTGCGTGGAACTTAGACGGCTCCCCTTATGGACAGAACAGTTCAGTTTCTTTCTCATGGGCTGATATCGGAACTCATGAAGTCATGCTAACGGTGAGCGACGCCTCTGGTAATTCCAACAGTATTTCTACGACATTACTTGTCACTGACACGACAAAACCTGTTCTGGAACGACCCAGTCTTGACCAACTTCCATCAACTGGCCAGGTTGGTGACGCCATGACTTTCGTCGTTCAAGCAACCGATAGCTACGACTCAGAATCGGTTTTACGTTATCATTGGGACCTTAATCCAGATGTTGATTTAGATAGTAATGGCAATCCAAGAGATGATGCAGACGAAACGGGTTCTTCAACGGAAATTGAATTTTCTAAGGCGGGCAAATATGATGTGGTGGTAACCGTTTTTGATCAATCGAATAACTCGGATAGTCATGCATTTACCATCACCATCGAAGCGCCTCCGGAAAAGGGGAGTATTGCTGGAATTTTACTCATGGTCCTGTTTATCGGAACTCTCACGATGGGGATTGCTCTACTTGGACATCGACGCTGGCAGAACGGAATTGCAAAAGAGTTGTTGATTGGAAGGGGATTGAGTGAATTGGAGGCCGAAGCCCACATGGCAACGGTTGCGAGCACTCGCAAAATCCCTCTGTTTTCTTCAGCGGTTGTTCTTGCCGGACTTGATGCAGGTGAAGTTCAGTCATCATCATCGAGACTTGAGCAAGAGAAGGCTGCGGAGATGGCTGCCATTTATGGTGAACAGACACCGAGTGAAACGCAAATGAACAGCGGTTTTGCACCTCCTTCATTTACTCAGCAAACCATTTCTCAGGGCAGTCAAGCCGCTGCTGCTGATGCTCTGGCATTGTTTAACGATGAAACACCCGTACCCTTGACTCAGCCAACGATGCAGACTCCGCAAATGAGTGGTGAAACATACACTTCTTCTGCACCGCAAACTGTGGTAAAGAGTGGGGGCGTCTCACTTCCTGAAGGCGTTCAGGCGACATCTCCAAAAGTCGTTCAGGATATCACCCAATCCGAAACACAACCTGAACCCCTCACTCGGAGCGTAACATGCAATGGCTGTGGAGTTATTTTTGATGTTCAAATCCCACCGGGCGCAGATGCGATTGTTGTCGCTTGTCCGACCTGTTCTCGTGATACAACGGTTTCGTTGTGATTATTCCGCCCGTAGGGCGGTATGCGAAATAAGTTGATTTTTCACGCATAACGGGGATGGGTTCTCATAGTGGGGGGTCATCCTTCTTTCATGGTAGAGAGTCAACCGCGCTTAATTCGCGTTGGTTTGCCTCAAAATTCTGACCCGCGCCGAATGGCGGTTCTCCTCGTTTTTCTGATGTTAATATCACTGACACAGCCTGCCAGTGCGAACCTTTCTGTTTCTCGGAACGACTTCGGGGTCTTGGATGAATTGGATGATACATTATCTAAACGCACGGACAATGACGAGGCGAGTGTTGCTTCTCAGGGGGCAATCGATGCTTTGAATGCCGTTGACCTTGCCCAAAGGCCGATTGATTCAACAGACCCGCTCTCGGAAGCAAGCGGTTATCTTGACGGATTGGAATTGAGGGATTCGTCACCATTTGTCGCCGACCACCCTCGCCCGTATGAATTTCTCATGGACGCTTCCACGCAGCCCGATGGCTGGCCATACAATTTGTTTGAGACCTTATTTTCAGTTCAATCACTCGGACTGAACAACCCGTTGGGAATTGGAATTAACACGTATGCCGTGTATGTAAACTTCTCATCGAGGGATAACGGTCCGTCTCATGAAGCATGGGTTGAAGGAACCTTTACCGGTGAACTTCTTGTTGGCACTGAAATTGTCCTGTTCAATAATTACATCGATATCGATGGCGACTCAGTCGACGATCTTTCGGTCGGTTTGACGATCGAAGGAATCATCACGCAAGGAGATGGCTTTGGCATTGAATTAGGTGATTGTGGCATCCCCCCTGCAACCCTTCCATGCGTCGAAGAGGTGTGGATACGACCGACTTTCCAGTGGAAGGTAACCGCTCTCAATCAAAACGACTTCTTGTGGAACAACATGTCTCATCTTGAAGTGAGTTTGATGAAAGGTTTGGCGTTTGATCTCACTCTTGATGATTCAGAATCGTATGCAGTTATTATTGACACCCGTTTCACCCAACCTCCTCATCAATTCACGCTCGGAGTTGGTCTTCAGAAAATGACCTTTAGTGTCAATGCTGTTATCACGAATGTTTTGCAATTCATCAGTTCACTCACCACCGGACAAATCAATGCTTCAGCACTCAGTTTAACATCGATTTCAGCGCCTTACGCTATTCGCGCTTCAAATCCAGACGCTGACAGTTCAAATCGACAATCAGACTGTAACGACGGAACTTCATATTACGACCCAATTCTTGACCATCAAGCACACAGCCACGACCATAAATGTGGTTTTGGACTCGGTGTTGGATTTATTCGCTTTGATGGTTATGGTGGAGGTACTACAGCCCCGATACTTGAGACAGCATACATCGACGCGAGTTTCCATCCAGAGGTCGGTGAAACTCGAATTCCAAACGAAGTTGACATCACATTACGTAATGATAACCTCGGACAAAACACGTTCGATACTGTTGAAATTTTCTCCGATATCGGTGCAGATATGTATCTTCATTATTTCGAAGATCGTTCAAACACTACAGAAGGTGACTCGCCATTCGGAAATGTAACGGATTCTCGCTCTTGGATTCGTGGTTTGCCGTCGGGTACATTACATCCTGATGAAATTGCGGCTGTTTTTACGATGATTGGTGAGGAGCCTGGAGGTACCGACCTTCCAGGAGACATTCCCAGTCGTCTCTCCATGATTATTGCTATCAAAAATTTCTCCGGTGATAGCTTGAACAATGTTGATGATCCAACACTTCCAGTCAACCCTGCCAATCCGCCCAATACCTTAGTGGCGATTGTAGCTACCGAATCGATTGACTTCCTGGATTACAAATCAACATTCATGCGCGGTGGTTATGCAAGCGATTCTTCATCCATTCAACTGAGCATTGCGAATGTACCTAAGGTGATCATTGTCGAGGGTAGTTTTGAAATTCCAGAAAGTGGCTTGAGTCGCGTGAATTATGATAATCCAAATCTCAATACAATTGCTCAGGTCTTCGATAACGCTCTGTTGACGATTGTCGAGGTGATTCTCGATGTAGGTGATGTTGTGAACGGCCTCCCCGAGTCGATTGTGGGAACAGCCGGTGCGACAGGTGGAGCAGTGAGGCTTAATTGTTACAATCAAGTCAAGCAAAGCCTCCCAACTTCGGTTCGTGAACCCATGGAAATAGGTTCTGTTTCAATTGCAATTTCAAGCAGTGACCAACCATGGCTGCCGGATATTGATCACATTTTGCTCTCCGAAGATACGAACATTAAGCAAGTAAACTCTCGAATTGGAGGGCTGCAAGAACCATTGGTTCCTGTGGCTATGAGTGCCCGAATAGGCGGAATTTCAAGCGTCACCCATGATTATGATCCAATCAACGATGTTCGTCAAATGGAATTACAAGGTGTTGATAGTGGTCCATTTTTGATTGGTCATATCTTACATGATGACGGTGATATTGTTTCTGCAAATCAACAATCGGCGACACTTTCAAACCGTCCGAGTACTTTCAATGTGACACAAACTGCTGAAGCGCTCACGTATGCCGCATCAGGTCCGATAGGTACGATTACCTATGGAGGGGATGGTGACGGCCAACGTAATGCAATTCGATTGAACGGCCTCCCCTCTTCGTTCCAACTGATTCTCGGCGATACCGTCGGATATGTTGCTGCAACGCCGATGGAATCGATAGAAGTACAACTCACCAACGCTACACAACCTTTCACCATGGATGGTGACCATTTCCGCTTCTGGGTTGACGAAGCGACTGGAGAAACCAGTTTAAGCACAGAAATTTCAGATGTAACAAGCATTCGGCGTCTTTCTCCTCTTGACCCAGGTGCAAATGGACCGGAAGGAAATTCACGAATTGAATTACTTCGTTCACAATCCTCGCCGATGAATATTCTTCTTGAAGATGAAACAGAATATGACGACTCTTTCAAGGGCATGAATGGACGAATCGCCATTGATCCGTTACCTGCCAACATCACTGTTGCCTATCCGAGCGGAGTTGACTCGTCGGGTCTGGAATTACCCACATTTGATGAAGGCGATGGTGTCCAAGCTCTTTCATTTTTCCTTGGAGATTTGGTGAACTTTGGTTCCTTAGTCAACGACTTTGTCTACTCGACAATCGTTGATTTGGGGGGCATTGAAACCGGCGATGAAAACATGTCTTTGGGTCTTGATTTACAAACAGGTGAGGCTTTTGATGTGACGATGGATGTTCGCAAAGGAACCAACATTCTCGAGGAACCGGAGTGGTCGCACGGTATTGGGATGGAAGTTTTCGAAGCATCAAAGGTGACATTTAACTTGTCTCGAATGCCTACATTCACTCTTTCGAGCCGGACAATTGTCAATGATGCGTTAGCCGATTACAAGATTTCTAAAGACGAATATCAGGCGGTATTACAAGAAGCCGATGCAGCAAATATTTCCAATATTTCACAACTCCTTTTGGCGCTTGAAGACGGTGTTATTTTAGAATCAGAAATGGAAGGAGCAAATCGAAGTCTTTGGGAGGAGCAAGGTATTACCTATGAGCTTCGAAGATCTTGGCATTTGCGTTCATGGCTACCGAATTTACCTCCGGGGAGAATTCTTTTGGAATATGATTTCCGGATGAGAGATGGAATTCCATTGTATGAGTTTGACCTCTTCTTAGAACAATGGACGCCAGAGCGCCAACAAATGAGCATCATTGTGAACGGTTTAGAAGGCAGAGACATGGAAATTGTCATCGCAGGACTTGATACAAGTGGACCAAATAATGTGTTTGCAAACACCTTATTTTCTACTCAAGATAACCTCACTGTCCCTCGAGTGTCAATCGATATGAGTTATGATTTGGGTACGCAGTTGGATTCTGTTCATGCAGTCTTTATCGACAGACGTGCCCTAAGTCGTGTAGAGGCGCTCATTGTTGACGTCCCACAAGCGATGACATTTTCATCAACCGTTGGAGATATTTTCCTCATCGAGGTTGATGTCCCTCCACAATATCAAATCGATGGTCACTCAGCACAATCACTCATGATTCAGCAAATGCGTTATGTTGATGGATTTTGGTGGCCAGCAACTGTTTTTATGCGTGATTTGCCGGGTGAAATGGCGCTCGCTGCGCAACCCAATTCCAACTTCGATATCCGCGCAGATATATCTTTCCAAGGAATGATGGAATTGGATTACAAATCAAACACAGATGATATGGATTTGTATCTTGAGGCCACAGGGCGTTCTGTAGATTTCAAAGGCGATGTGCTGCTGTTGGCAGAAGATTTGCCTTCGACCTTCGTTCTTCAGACCACAGATGACTGGGGGATGAGAGTTGCATCTTCAGGCCAAGGCGTAAGTCGACTTTACATCAAACAAACCGACTTACCCTCGACTCCAGGTGTGACTATCGATCGTATTGAGGTGATTGGACAGGACCTTAAATCGGCTACAATTCATGTCTACATGGGTCCATTCCAATATCCAGTGATTGTTCTTGATGACATCACAAACGGACGTATTGTTGCCAGTTCAGAAGCAACCGTTGAACCCTATTACATGACAGGATTCCTTGAAGGATTTTCGTTCAGCGGTCGTGCAGTTTTGCTCGATGCTCAGTTTACCGGTCCAATTCCAACAGCTTCATCGTTCGGAGTAAACGGTATGGTTACTGACCTTTCACTCATTGGTTCACTTACTGGAGACAGTGTTGAGACACGACACATCCTCTTGGTGGAACCGATTACGACCGCCATCGCCAGTGGTTTGGCCCTTTTGTGGTGATAGAATGATTGACGAAAGTAAGATTGCCTTCAACGAACATGGAGATATGTTGGTTCATGAAGATGATATTGAGTCGGTAGGATTACTTGATGTTGCACGTTTACAAAAAATTGAATCCCTTGGTTATTCGCTGGACGAAGATGGGATTGAAACATATGAAGATATGCAAAAAGTGTCGAAGGCAATTGAATTGATTCGCCGAGAGGTAAGCCCAAGTCGGGTGGCCTTAGCGGGGATTGTATTCCTTCTTCTCATCGGGGTAATGGCCAGTGGATGGTACTGGGCTTTACCACGAGATGCGGTTGATATTGAAACGCAATATCTTCAACGAGGCGGACATTTGTTAATGTCAGAGATACACAATGTTGGTAGTCGAGAAATTACCGATGTGTCTGTGCAAATTGAATTCCAATCCCTTGATGGTGAAGTTCTTGGCGTGATGTCTATTTCGGTCGATGAAATAGATGCGCATTCATCACTTGCAGGTGATAAACTTGAGATGTTGATTATTGGCCATACTGTGTGGGCTGAATATATCATTTCTATTGACCTTCAATACACAGATTACAACAACAATATTCAGAACGAAGAGTGGTCGCATTCTGTTGGAGTTTGGAGCAATGAATACTTTAGAGATAAGGCAGACAGAACGACATGGCCAATTTCTTGAATTGCTTTTTCACTACCCAAAATACCCATAGCGATAAAACGGGGCGAAGGGAGGACCAAATGTGCAAGTCAAGCGTTCGATGCTCTGGGCAGTCGCCCTCATCTCTCTCTTTGTTTTGCAAAGCATGTCTCCTTTACTCCACCCCAAAGGGGTGGATTCCGTCGAAATGGAAGATACAGGTGGTATCGAATGGGTGCAGTTCGATTTGAGAGATGGCGTTTATTCAGATGCGGTTGGTTACAGTGATTTCACTTCGACAAGTGAACCTCGTGATCATACTGCCTCAAGTCGTATTGGGACCTTTGACATTCATGGTTTGCAACTCAATCGTCCGGTCCCCAGCGAATGGTTACAGCCTCGTCTCGATTTGAGTTTAGTTCTCGTCTCAAACGAGATGTTGATGTTGGATATGCGTTTTGCCCTCGATGATATACCCGGACTCGAGGTTCGGGAATTGATTGCTCCTTCAGGGCTGCTGGTTCAAGGAACCCCGTTCGCTCTTGCCAGTATCGTTTCTGTTGAAGGCGTACTTGCTCAACATTCCGTCCCTTTAGCGCTTCTCGTCGATGAACCGGTCCTCGATGTTTTACTCCTTGACGGCGGGGAGCAAGCATTGCAAGGCCAATCGATGCGAATAGAAGGTTGGAGAAATAATGAGGGTCCAATGGACTCGGTCACATTCGTTGATGCAGCCGGCTCTCAACTCGTTCAGAAAGTTTCCGAACTTCTCCCCCTTGCTTTTTCTGAATCCCGTCAATGGGATGCCGGTCGTTACCAAGGCGTTCTTTCTACAGAAGACATTGTTGGAATTGTATCCCAACCTTCGCTGCGTACATTTCGTTTTGAACCAACCATAAGTATCGACAACAGCCAAGCACGTAATCACATGAAAACCTCCCAGATGACCAGTTATTTTACCACCGATCTTGATGGTTCTGGCCAAATAGTCGCCGTTGCAGACTCAGGTCTCGATGCAGATCATGGCGACTTTGGCAACCGAGTTGTTGCCAACAATGACGTCATTGGCGACGGTTCTACGGCTGACAAACACTCCGGTCATGGAACGCATGTTGCATGTACTGTTCTTGGTGACGGATCGCAAGGCGGATACTCTGGAGTTGCTACAGCTTCAGAACTGTATTTCCAAGCCATGGAAAATGATAACACTGGTAATTTCCAATCACCTTCTCTCAATTATTTGCTCAATAGTGCTTACTCTGCTGGTGCTTATACGCACACAAATTCGTGGGGTTCCGCACTTGAAAGTGACCAAGGTAAATACACATCTGAGAGCGAAGATGTCGATGACCGCGCGAATTATTATGACCGATACTACAACGGGCGCAATGGCTTAACAATCCTCTTTGCTGCTGGCAACGATGGACCTGACTCAGGTACTGTTGGTGCTCCATCAACTGCGAAAAATACGATTACTGTTGGTAACCATCAAAACCGATATTCGGGTGCTCCAGATTCAATCATGTCAGGTTCATCTCGTGGACCAACCGATGACGGCCGAATCAAACCAGACATTCTCGCCCCAGGCGGTTACGTTCGTTCTTGTCGTGCTCAGGAGGCAACGGATACCGGCAGTTCGACATGGTCGAATACCTACTATCTTGAATACACTGGAACTTCAATGGCGACACCAAACGCTGCAGGTGCTGCGGTAATGATTCGTGAATACCTCGAAGAAATTGCACAACGACCTGCACCCCAAGGAGCGCTGGTAAAGGCCCTGTTGATTCTCGGTGCCCAAGACATTGGTTCTCGTAATATCCCCAATGATGATGAAGGCTGGGGAAGGGTCGATTTACGAAATACGCTTGCACCAACTTCGGGTCAAGGCATTTGGGTTGATGACCGCTCGGTACTCTCAGGAACTGGTAATTCGAAGAGTTACACGTTTAACATCTCTCAAGCGAATTCAGGATTCAAAACAGTACTGGCATGGTCTGACGAACGAGGCTCACCGTTTTCCAGTACACAGTTAGTCAATAATCTCGATATCGAGGTGACAACCCCAAGTGGCGAGATATATCTTGGAAACGATTTTGCAAACGGTCGTTCGACAACAGGTGGAAGTGCTGACGGCATCAACAATGTCGAAGTCGTGTTGGTCGATAATGCGGAACTTGGAGTATGGACGGTGAAAGTGAAAGATGCGTATCACGGAGGTAGCAAAGCTCAGCCGTTTGCCATTGCAGTTATGGGTCATGGCGTGAACGATTTGCGCCCAGACCCAACAATACTCGAAGATGAATTTTCCATGTCGGTGACGATCCCTCAGGTTGGAGATCAACTGCAATTGACTTCAAAGGTGTTCAATGTGGGCAATGTTCGTGCAGATTATTTCGATATTGTTTTAGAAGTGGATGGCGTTGAAATCGATAGTAAGAATATCGATCTTGGCGCCGGTTCATCAAAAACTCAAATCTGGTATTGGACTCCTCAAATTGCAGGGCAGTCAACCGTTTCTTTCATTATAGATCCAAGCGATGAAATCGAGGAGATACTTGAAAACAACAATCGTCACGATATTTCGGTGAACGTCACGGCTCCAGGCGTCAAACTTTCTGCCGAACCTCAATCGCTCGTCTTGCTCAACACCAGTCAGTCGACATCATCATGGAACCTCACGCTTACCAATACGGCGTTGGTATCTACCAATGCCAGTTTGCTTACTCAGAGTGTCATGAATGAAGATACAGGTCAGACCGAATCATGGTATGTCGGAGCCAATGAATCAAACTTCACCCTCTCTGGTCAAGATTCAGCTGAAATTGTTGTCACTTTGGTTCACCCCACTCCACCTTTACCCGGTTTGTATCGTGTCGATTTACTTGGTATTGATGTCGATAACGGTGTTTCTTATCCTTACATGCTGTATCTTGAAGTACCTGACATTCCAAATCTCCGTCTTGAGTATGATTATCAAATCGTACCGGTGTCTCCAACTGATCCAACAAGTATTGACATTCGCCTCTTCAATATCGGAAATGCTGACATCGGCTATGATTTATTCCTCGAAGCTCCTGCTGGCTGGGATGCTGGTTTCGACACCTTATCCAGTGTGCCCGGCGCAAGTTCGGGTTCGACAGGTCTGATTGTCAAAGACAGTCATCGCGTTATTGGTATGTCTTTCACACCCCCTCAGGTCATGACTGCAGCAGGTGCTGAACGAATGGTGCGCTTAACTGCGATTTCCCAGACTGAGATCACCGAAACGTGGATTTTTGATATTCCAATCAAAATTGAAACGGTCAAACAGGTTGACGTTGATTTAGAGACGAACCTCGGTGTCCTTCGGCCCGATTCATTCTTCAGCATGCTCTTTTCGTTGGAACACAGGGGTAATGTTGACTTGTCCTTTACACCCTCATTTGAACTTCCATCAGGCTGGTCAGTCACTTCGGAAATAGAACCGTTTGACCTTCCGTGGTCTACTTCGAAGAATCTCTTGTTTGGAATCTCGGGTGACGGAAGTGGAACTTCCGGAGAAGTGAAACTTCATCTTGATAGTGGAACTGAACGAATCACATGGGTAGGGCAATTTAACGTCGAGGCACTTGCCCAACCTACTCTTGGATTTGTGAACCTCGCACTGCAAGACGGAACATCATGGGATACGCCGTTTGGCGAAGGCTCTCATCCGGCTGGTGTACCACTCATGTTTACATGGCTGATTGGAAATGAAGCCGATGTAGAATGGCAGCCAACCGCCTCCGTCTCTTTGAGTAACGGTTTGTTTGGTGACTGTTCAGCAATTGAGCCGATTGGATACGGCGATGTCTCACCGGTAACGTGCACGATTCTGATATCCACTGGAATGGCTCCGATGAGTGAACCCTCTTTCGTGCTCAAACTCGACGGTGGAGGTGTAGAATACACTGAAAACATTGGTCTTCGAGTCGCTACTGTGATTGAGTCCGCATGGGTTCAAGAACGTAACACGCCGTTTTCCACTGGCCTTCAAGAAGAATTGGAAGTCACTTTACTGAACGCAGGAAATGTTGCCTTTTCGCATAAATTAGTCCTTGAAGAATCTAAAAATTGGGAAGCTGAAATCGACGGAAATGACATTGCGAATTTGGAACCTGGAGAATCGATGAAAATCCGACTCCTCGTCCGGGCTGACCTGCCTGGTGATGGCATTCTTTCTCTCGGATTACAAGGCGCTGATGGCATGATCAATTCCTCGATTGAATTACAAGTCACCTCGGAGGGAGAACCCATCGGGACTTCAGGACAATCATTACCGATAGGTAGTATCCTCGTGGGCGTCGTTCTTGTCGCCCTTTTGATCGGAACAGTAATTTTCACTCAAAGAAAACCGAAATCGGCTACACGGCCTCCACTTCCGATGCCAAACATCCCCGCTCGCATCAATGCGCTTCCTTCTCTCAAACCGATTGCACCTCTTGAGCAAACAGCGAAAAAAGGGCCTTTGTGTTGGTCTTGTCGAGGTGAAATTACGGGAGGAATGCTTGGATGCCCTGGTTGTGGAGCCCGTTACCATCGTGCCGACCACCCATCTTGTTCTTCAAATGCGCTAACGCAATGCATGAATTGTCAAACTGATGTGTCTTCATTCGTAGAGGCATGATTTCATAACCTTGTTTGATTTCCTTGAGTCATCGAAGGGTAGTCTTTTGATAGTAAGGCCGCCACCGGGGGTCATGGACCCCCGAGAAATAAACACCGCGCACGCCTCAAAACGTGCAATCTTCCTTGTCGGTCTCCTAATTCTCTCGGTTGTACCTATGTTTACACCGACGGTCGGTGCAGATGGCGGTCGTGACGCAAGTATTTCGATTCAAACATCGCCTTCAAACGGGCTTGAAGTGAACCCTGGTGAAGCGGGAGAATACACGGTCAGAATATACAACAATGGTCCTACTGCAGTCACTATTTCACTTTCTTCAAGCGAAGAAGCTACGCAAGAATGTGGCGCATATTCATCAAATATCCAGCAAATTCCGGGCGTTATTGAATCCAATGATTACGGTGAAACAACGATGAACGTAACGTTGACACAAACCGCTGAAGGAAGTTGCGACACGACCATTACCGCACAGGCTACTGAAGCGCCGACACCACCAGAAGTTGCTGGTCAACCCGCTACAGAAACGAAAATTGTGACAACAACAGCTGGCGATGGTTCCGGCTCTGCAGTATTTGGTGTTGACTTGTCTATGGCGTCAGAATCCCAACGCAGCCAGCAATGGGCTGGTGAATCGGTCATTGAGTATGACATCATCGTTGAGAATACGGGCCAAACCAATGAAACAATCGCTCTTTCTGTTGATGAGACAGGAGGTAATGGTTGTCAAAATGCTGACGACCTCACTGTCGACTTGGATGAGGAGACAGTATCGCTGGACCAAAACGAAACCGAAACGGTGACCGTCTCAGTCGAAGTCCCCGCAGGCCAAGAGGCGAACAAATATTGTTGGGAGATTACTGGAACGGTTACCAGTGACCCTTCCCAAGAAGCATCGGATGTCGAAGATTTTGATTTAACCGTGCCAGAATTACATGAATGCTCTATGGTTTTATCGAAAACCAGTATGACTGTTGACCCTGATGATGAAGCCAGTTTAACCGCAACTCTCTCGAATACAGGAAACAGTGACTGGTCGGTTTCAATGGCGAAAGCAGGTAGCCGTTCGGGATGGGTGAACTATGACGGAGCATCCTCTGGAATCTTACCGTATTCTGACGGAGACGGTACGAAATCATTCGATATTGTAGTTACTCCCGATGATTCTGTCACTGCTGGGGATGAATCCGTGATTCAAATCCAAGCGAAAGACGGAAACACGGTCAAATGTTCTCAAGAACTGAGAGTCATTGTAGGTCAGTCTTTCGGGGCAAGCCTCTCGCTTTCAACTTCGATGCTCTCAAACATCGAGCCAGGCTCGAATGGCACTGCGACCCTCACGGTTACAAACCAAGGGAACGGTGTAGATAACCTTCGAATTTCCGCTTCAGCACCACCTTCGGGTTGGAGTGTGCAACTCGACTCAACCACCGTTTCCGTTGGCTCCAAGCACGGTTCGGAAAAGAGTGAAAATGTAGCATTTGTCGTCAATGTTCCAAGTAATGCACTGGCTACAGAGCAAATATCAATCGCTTTTTCAGTCTTACCTGCTGGAGGTGGAGTCGCATATGCTGAAGTCACCCTCACCGTTACGGTAAAGGCGATTCATGGGATTGAAGCGCAAGCAACTGCACTCGAACAAACAGGTCGTTCAGGATCTCTTGTGAAGTTCCCAATAACGATTCAAAATACTGGAAACATTGAAGATAATTATCGATGTATTGAGCAAGACCAGACTGCTTCACCAGAGTGGGATGTCTACTGTGAAGACAGCAATGGTAACATCATTTCCTCTTCACAAGGAATTGCCATTGCACCGCAGAGTTCAACTCAAGTCTTCATGGTCGTCAGTATTGATGGCGAGGAAGAGCTCTCGTCCAGCAGGCTGACAGTACGCATAATCAACAAAGATGACACCTCAAATTCGGGCGACGAAAACGGTGACGGTTTACCTGACAACCAACGAGAATTTGTCTTCCTCGCCATTTTATCAGACCGCGTATTTTCGATGGACGTGCGCTTAGTTGATGGGGGTTTGGACCAACGCTCAGGCTCGGCACTCCTTCCACCATCTGGCACTCAGACATACGGCTTCTGGGTGCAAAATACTGGAGATGGAAAGGACCAAGCGGTGTTTGATATCTCAGGACTTGAAGGTCTTGCGACTCGAGAGATAACACTCTACGGCCTTACAGTCGACGGTGAGTTCACGGTTCCAGTTGGTTTTGGTATTTGGGATCAAAACAACAGCCGATTCCTCGTTGACGCCTCCGGAGAACCTGTGATCGGAGCTACAAAGGATTCCGCTGAAACACAGATGTGTGCACTCGGATATTGTGCCGGCGGTTATGACGCTCGTCCTTTTGAATTGTATTTTGAACTTGAAATCACTGTCAATCCAAGTGCATCAACGGGTGATGGTGGCCTTCTCGAATTGGTCGTATTGAGCACGAAGAATGCTGCAAATAGATCTGGCCATTTTGATATTTCTCTTGACGTTCAAATCATCTACGAGTTTGAATTTGACCGTGAACAAACAGCCACTGAATTTGATGTTGAATATTCGAATGAAGAAGAGTTTATTGTGAACCTTACGAACACGGGCAATGTCGATGCGGAAGTTCTCGTCTTCACCTCGGAAAGTTTCCGTGGTTGGAACGTCGTTCTGGACGAGCCAAATGGCCAAGATTCCTGCGAACAAGATATTACAGAATTTATCTGCGATGTCGAAGTTGGCCAATCTTTGCAGATTCAGGTTACAATTCGAACCCCGGTTGGTGCCGAAGTTGCTGATACATACAAATTCACACTCTCTGCAGAGCCAGTTGAAACCGGAGTCGTGGACCGAGTAAACATTGAATTTACGGTCAACGGTGATGTATCTGCAGGACTCTTCGGTCTTGGAATTCAAGAGGAAACCATGTATAACGGGTTAGCAGGTTTGGCTGTGATTTTACTGATTGTTTTTGCCTCTCGAAGTATCTTCGGCCAACGCCGTTCCTGAAAACAATTGATGCCTTGCAGTACTCTTGTTTTCACATACTCATATCGTTCACTTTCGAATGTATGATTTGGGAATACTTATGGGGGACCTTCAAGTCGGAAAGATTGCCGAGCGTATGCTTTGCACATGGGTGAAAATATGTCGGGGCTTGAATCAGTTCCAAGTGCGTATCTGTCAATTGGTTTTTTGACAGTTCTTGGAATCATTATGCCGTTGACAAATTTCGTTATCACATGGGTCGTTCGGCCACGTGTTGATCCAGCCCGTCCTCATATCACCCGTTCCTATTTGCTTGAAGGCTATGAACGCGATCACAGCCTCTATCCACGGCGCCTCACTACTTTTGAATGCGGTAGTGAGCCAGTAGGGGATGCAATGATTCAATTCCATTTCCAATATTACTGGTATGCTATCATCTTCCTCGTTTTCGATGTTGCGTTTATGTTCCTTGTTCTCGGGGGCATGGTCGCATCTGATGCAACATCTCCAGGTGCAGCAGCCGGAGCGGTTGATGAAGCGAAGAGTGCTCTGCTTCTTCTCGGTCTTTTCTTTGCCATTATGTCGTTAGGCGTTTGGTATGTTTTCCGCAAGCGAGGACGCATTTACATTTGAGGTGGGCATGATGGCGGAAGGCGATAATTTTGCAGCGTTCAACAGTCGAGCTCTGGTCGAAATGGTTGGAGGAGTTACCGATGAAGCACTCAAAGCAACTCGTATCAAGAAGTTCCTCAGTGTTCTCGCTGGCCGTTACTTCAACTGGGCGGGCCGCAAATCTCTCTTTACGCTCCACTTGGGTATCAAATGCTGCGCTATCGAGATGGCTGCGGCAGCGACACCGCGGTTTGACGGTGACAGGTTTGGAGTATTGTTCCGTTCCTCTCCCCGGCAGTCTGACGTTTTACTCATCAATGGCCCTATTTCAAAGAAATTCGCCGACAAGGTAGTTCGTCTTTGGGAGCAAATGCCTGAGCCAAAGTATTGTATCGCCATGGGAGAATGTGCAATTTCTGGCGGACCATACTTCCAGTCTTACAACATTCTCGAAGGTGTTGACACAGTCATCCCTGTGGATGTCTATGTTCCCGGTTGCCCCCCTCGCCCTGAAGCCCTCATCGATGGTTTTGGATTGCTGCGTGAGAAAATAATTCGGATTGGTGGTGCTCCAAGTATCGAACGTGCCAGCGATAAGCCAGTAATTGTAGGAGAGGACTGAGATGGTAGGATCAATCACTCCTGAACAAAATTCAGCAGCTGCTGAAGCATGCAAAGGCGCCCTTGTAGATCGGTTTGGCGGCAGTGGAATCGATGTCACTGTCGAACATCATTCGAACGCGAAAAAGTATGCTTTTGTTCGAATTATTTGCCCACCTCAGCATTGGATTGCTCTCGCAAAATGGATGAAATATGACCTTGGAGTCAATTATTGTTCTATGGTCACAGGCACCCATTTCCCTGAAGGTTCCCCTGAACGAGGATGGGAAGTAGCGTATCATTTCCTCCGCCAACCGATTCAAGACCAGAAGCCAAACACGTGCACTGTCCACGATGTTGAAGCCCTCTCTGGACTTGAGGTTCCAATGGAGTTTGAAGTGTTCATACCACTCCCTCAAGGCGATTCACCTACTGTTCCCACAATACAGAACATTTGGGTTGGTTCGGATTGGAATGAGAAGGAAACGTGGGATTTGGTAGGTATCAAATTTGAAGGCCATGATAATATGCACAGAGTATTGAATCCTAACGATAGCCCTGAAGGATTCCATCCGTTGCAAAAACAGCACAAAATCCGCTATCACGATCATAACGAGATGTATGATGATGCCCAAGGGTTCATCCGTAAACCTGTCGACGAGGGTCGCGTAAAGTGAGGAATTGTTATGGCACAAATGTGGATTACAATGGGGCCTCAGCACCCAATGACCCATGGATTGTGGACATTACGTGTCAAAGTCGACGGTGAGACCGTCGTCGATACTGAGGCTGAACTGGGATACATCCATCGTGGCGTCGAAAAAATCTGTGAAGCACGTGACTTCACTCAAATCACGCCTTATTGTGACCGCCTTTGCTATGTAAGCGCAATGACGTGGGCCAACTCCTACATTTATGCTGCCGAGGATTTGCTGGAAGCAGACGTACCCGCTCGAGCGGAATATATTCGTCTCATATCTGCAGAACTCCAACGACTTGCATCTCACTTGATGTGGCTCGGTGCTTTCGGACCCGATATCGGAAACTTAACCCTCATGACATGGTGCATGCGTGACCGTGAGATGTTCCTTGATCTACTGCAAGAACTCGGTGGTTCTCGGATGCACTACAACTATCCACGTATTGGTGGAGTAAAGCGCGATATGCCTATTGGTTTTGCAGACCGAGTCATTGCGAAGACAAAATTGTTCGAGAAGCGTTTAGATGAATACGAAATGATGCTCGATGAATCGACGATATGGCTTGTTCGTCTTCAAGGAGTTGGATATGCGAATGCAGAATCAATGGTTGATGCTGGCGTATCTGGGCCAAACGTCCGTGCTGCGGGCGTGAATTATGATGTTCGTTGGGCTCACCCGTATTCAGTATACGATGAAGTCGACTGGGAGCCTGCGGTGGAGAAACCAACTTCAGTCAAAGGTGCTGATTGTTACGACCGTTATCGAGTACGCATGGAAGAAATGCGCCAATCATGCCGAATGGTCCTCGATGCACTGAATAAAATCCCAGGTGGCAAGAACACGAACTATGCGAACGGTGATGAGATGATTTTCACGAAGGCACCTACTCGAGCACCAGAAGGTGCTACCGGATTCAGCAATTACGAATGTACTCGAGGAGCATCTCAATTTTATATTCAGGGCGGGGGCGATAGCCGAGGTAAGAATCCTTACCGAGTGTCGATTCGCTCTCCAATGTTTATCACGATTCCTTATGTTGCAAAAACGATGATTGGCTACAAAATTGCAGATATTCCTGCGATAATGGGTAGTTTTGACCCTTGTATAGGAGAAACCGACCGTTAAGGTGATTGCCATGGACGACATATACGACTTACGTAGCCTTTTCCTCGGAAAGGATAGTCTCATTTCGTCCCTGATTACCACTGCAGTTGAAGGAACTCCTCTCGAGGATAGCGCTTCAGATTTAGCCTTCTTAGTCGGAACCTTTGCAGCCGTCAATATCGTTTTCCTTATGCTGTTCTTCAGTCAATTCGCAATTCTTTGGATTGAGCGTAAGGCGGTCGCTCGAATGAACGACCGCCGGGGTGCGACGACTGCCCTACGTTCGCTTTGGGTAGGAGAAAACGGAGTGACTGCAGGTGAATGGTGGAAGATGCTACCTTTTGGCGGCAACATTGTGGGCGCAATCAACAAATTCCTCAACAAGCGCTTTGGAAATCGTGACGAAAATTTTGCAACGGTGGATCGCGTGAACAACCGCTCATGGATGGGTTATTCGATTCTCCCAGGTTTCTTCCAAAATGTCGCTGACGGAATGAAATTTTTGCTCAAAGAACACATGGTTCCTCGCCGAGCAGACAAACTTATCTTCGAGGTTTCGCCTTTCCTTATTGTCTCGTCAACCCTCCTTATTCTCGGAATCATACCCCTATCCAGCGGGATCTATGCGACCAATCCTGATTTGTCAATCCTTTATGCCATTGCTATTTTTGGTATCGCTCCAATTGGAGTTTTCTTTGCAGGATGGTCTTCAAACAACAAATACACCTTGATTGGTGGAATACGCTCTGCAGCTCAGTTGACTGCTTATGAGATACCTCTCCTTCTTACACTTCTTTCTGTTGCAATTCTTTCAGGAACTTTCAACATCATTGACAGCATTCATTTCCAACACGCAGCAGGTTCATGGAATCTCTTTTTGATGCCACTGGGCGCTGTTTTATTCCTCGTGACGATGATTGCTGAAGTCGAGCGTGTTCCGTTTGACATGCCAGAAGCTGAGGCTGAACTGGTTGAAGGATGGTGGACTGAATACGGAGGTATGCGATTTGGAATGCTGTTTATGGCGGAATATATTCGAACCTATGCAGCCTGTTTCCTGTTTACACACTTTTTCCTTGGTGGATGGCATTTACCTTTCCAAGGCACTGTTAGTCAAATAAGTCCAGGGCTTGGGGAGCTCTATGTTTTGATTCCAGGTGCCGTCGTCGTTCTCCTCAAGACATGGCTTGTCTTCTTAGTCGTCTTTGTATGGGCTCGTTTCTCACTTGCCCGTATTCGAACCGACCAGATTCTTGAGTTCGGTTGGCGAATGTTGTTGCCACTTTCAGTTGTTCAGGTGGTTCTCTCAGCCGTGTATCGCCTTTACCTCTTCAAACCAGAAAACATGTCTTACACCCCAGAGGGTGGAAATGCATGGGATGCTTTTGGCATCCCCCTCCTTATCCCACTGGTTACAACAGTGTTCTGGCTCGGTGTTTTCTTTGTTCTTCTCAATGATGAAGATAAGGACGCAGCTCCAGACAGAATGTATCACGTTTACACATTACAGCCCGCGGGAACGCATACTCCGGGAAAAGACTGAGGTGATCTATCATGCCAATGCATCCACACGCAAAACCGAATTTCAGAAATCTTTTCTGGTATCCGTTTAAGATTACACTGATTACTGCACTTCGCACATTCCCATTTTTCGGAAAGTGGTTAGGCAAGAAATTGGATTGGGGCTATCACAACACTGAACACCCGGAATTCCTTGATTCGGGCAGTAAAACACGCGCTTCAAAGACCTCTGAGTTCAACGATGTCAGTGTACAAACATTCGCACCTGACCGAGTTACATCGGATTTGTTTCCGACACTCTGGAAACCTCAAACAGTTCAGTATCCTTACGAACGTCTCGAAGAAATGGAACCTTGGCTCTTTGTTCCAGGCAACTATAACGGAAGAATCGGTGTAATTTGGGAGACATGCACTGCGTGCAAATTGTGCGTTACAGCATGTCCGAATGACTGTCTTCACATGACTACAGAACTGCGCGTTGACGTTTTGGACGGAGCAGATGGTGAACATGGTGGGATGGGTAGCGAGTTGGAAGTTGGTGGCCATGCTGCTACACTTCTACCCGAAGTTGCAGCAACTCTCGATGATTTCAATCACGTTACGGCACACAGTGATACGCCAAATGAGTGGCGCTTTGCAGAAGTTCTCGACCTCTCAGGCAGCACAGCGACTGTCCGATGGAATGATTCTGGAGAAGAAGCAGTCATCGAGCAATCTGACCTTCGTGTTGCTGATGACCAAATCGTCTCCGGTCGAATCGACTTGGGTCGCTGTATGTTCTGCGGACTTTGTATGGAAGCATGTGGCTTTACATCCTTCTTCATGACCAATGAATACGATGGAATGTCTGGTTTCTCACGCCAAGAGTTGTGGTTTGATGCAAGCCGAACACGCGTACTCCCCTCTATTCACCAAGAAGCAGTCGATACTGAACTTGCTAAGCGTGCGACCAAAGAACGCACCAAGCGCGAGAAGAAAGCAGCGAAGGCTGCAAAGGCTGCAGCAGAAGAAGGTGCGTGAGATGGATATTGCAAGCATCGCTGAAACTGGCGTTTTCTTTTTGTTCGCCACAATAGCGATTCTTGGTGCTCTCGGTTTGGTCCTTGCTCAAAGGGTGGCTCACTCGATGCTTTCACTCATTTTCTCATTCATGGCAGTCTCTGGTATTTTCATTCTATTAGGGGCAGAATTTTTGGCCGCAATTCAAATTTTGGTTTATCTTGCAAGTGTCGGTTTGGTCGTTCTGTTCGGTATCATGTTGACTCGCCGTCAAATCTTAGAGGAGGATTTTGAATGAAACTGGTTTCACTCTTCACTCGTATGGGTTTACTTGCCCTTGGCATGATTTTAGTGTCAGTTTTGAGCGCTGACAGCGTTTGGGCGAATGGCAGTGATGAGTATCCAACGACCAGTGGTCTTGCTGATTCTCTTTTGTCAGACTGGATTTTGCCGCTACTCATTCTCGGTATCTTGATGTCTCTTGCTATGATTGGTGCTGCTTATCTTGTTCGGGACGAACGAATGGAGAATCTTCTCTGGGAATTTGGGGGCGAAGAAGAATGATTGATCCAGCATTAGTTTCTGGCCTTTCCGCATTGATGTTTGTCATTGGTTTAGGTGGCGCCTTCACTCGAAAAAACGCCATCATTGTCCTCATGTGCATTGAATTGATGCTTAACGCTGCAAACATGCAATTTGCAGCAGCAGCAGTACATCATGGTGACACAACAGGATGGGTTTACACTCTTTTTGCTATTGCAATTGCAGCCAGTGAAGTTGCGATAGGTCTGGCTATTTTCCTTGCCGTTTATGGGCAACACGAGACGATATCTTTGGACGATGTCGATGTTTTGAAGAACTGAGGTGATTGAATGGCAAGTAAAGAATCAGCACCTCTTGTTCATTCAGAATGGATGCAATTCGCGCCACTGATTATTCTGCTACCAATGATGGCCTTTGCGGTCATTTTATTCCTTGGACATATCTTCAATGGGCACCCGTTTTGGAAAAAGAACCTCAAGGAAGGTGGCCTCATTGCCCTACCTGTAATGGCGGCCAGCCTCGTACTCTCTCTTTTACTCATTTCTGAGTTTTTGAAAGGTAATTCCGGAGTAGACCAAATCTTCGAACAAATCGCTTGGGTCAATACAGGCGTATGGAACGGTGGCAGTATGATTGAACCCGTTTCACTTGGTTTTGGAATATACGTTGATCACATCACAGTAATGTTGCTCTTTGTTGCCTCCTTCTTGTGTCTGCTCATCAACACGTTCAGTATTGGTTACATGAATACTGACCCAATCAACGACAATCGTAATCATCGATTCTATGCAGAGTTTGTTTTGTTCTGTTCAGGAATGCTCGGAATGGTTCTGGCTGATTCGTTCCTCTGGCTCTTCATCTTCTGGGAAATTATGGGGCTTTGTTCCTATCTGCTGATTGGATTCTATTACGAACGCCCAAGTGCAGCCTCCGCTGCAAAGAAAGCATTCCTGACCACACGTATTGGTGACGTCTTTTTGATGATTGGATTGGTTATGCTTTGGGACCTGTTCGGTTCTCTTGACTACGCTGTTGTCTTTGCAACAGAAAATATTGATGCAGTTGCGGCAGAATCTGCTGGAACGCTCCAATGGGCACTTGGTTTGATGTTCATTGGTGCGGTTGGTAAATCTGCTCAATTCCCACTCCACGTTTGGTTGCCAGACGCAATGGAAGGCCCAACACCAGTCTCAGCTTTGATTCACGCTGCGACCATGGTCAACGCTGGATTGTATCTGGTAGCCCGCATGTTCCCATTCTTCGGTGCGGAATCCTTACACGGAGACTTAGATGACCTCGCTTTCGTCATTGCCTCCATAGGAGGTATTACTGCGGTCATGGCTGCTGCGATTGCTTTTGTCCAGATGGATCTGAAGAAAGTGTTAGCATATTCGACCATGAGTCAACTCGCCTACATTTTCACCGGCTTGGGTTGCGCTATGTATCTCGCCAATACCCTTGACTGGCATCATAATGACAAGGACCATTACATTGTCATTGTCGCTTTCGGTGCTGCACTGTTCCATTTGTTTAATCACGCTATGGCCAAAGGAATGCTGTTCATGGCGAGTGGTTCTGTTATTCACGAAGTCCACCACGCTCATCACCACCTGCATCACCATGATGACCATCATGACGACCACGGCGATGACCATCACGATGACCATGATGATCACCACGATGACCACTTCGATGCGCAGTCTATGGAAAATATGGGAGGCCTTGCATCGAAAATGCCGATCACCGCTACTGCAATGCTGGTTGGTTCTGCTTCCATTATGGGATTGCCTCTCATCGGTGGATTCTGGTCCAAAGAAGGTATCATTGCCAACGCTTGGCGAGTTGCCCAAAATGACCCCCGCTTCCTTCTCCCCGCTATGTGCGTTCTCATCGGTGCTGCAATGACTGGCTTTTACATGTCAAGAATGTGGTTCAAGACCTTTGCAGGAAAGCCAAACAATGAGGTTGCTGCACACGTCGGACCAACCAATACTTGGATTAAGACGCCGCTGTTTATTCTCACCTTTGTCACACTCTCATCAATCATCTTTGCTGGAATGGGCTTTACCCACTGGGCATCGGATACCGAATACAGTTTCCTTTCAGAAAGGAACTTACTTGATGGCATCATCTATGAAATGGACCACGCCTTTGCAAACTCAGATATTTTCTTCTTCATCCTCACCTACATTGCCATCTTCATGGGTGCAATTGTCGGTCCAGGACTTGCCATGGCTCTTTACGGCGGTAAACTCGCAGAAGGTGAAGAAGCCAAGCCATGGATGCGACCCATTATCGCACTCAGCGCATGGTTCAACGATCGTTTCCATTTCGATAACACTGCACTTCGAGAATCAACATTAGCCACTGCTCTTGAGAATCGACTTTACATCGATGAATACTACGACAAAGCAATGATCAACATCGTTGCAGGCTTTTCCAATAAAGTTGCAGAAACTGATGCAGAAGTCATCGATGGCACAATCAAAGCAATTGAAAGCGGTTCGCAATCCCTCTCGACCATCGTTCGCTCGATGACAACTGGTTCGGCTCGAGATTACATTCTCATGGTTGCCGTTGGAACTCTTGCACTCTTCTTACTCATTTGGGGGGTGGCTTGAATGCAAGACTGGATTTCTATGCCGCTCGTTGGATTCCCGTTGGTAGCCAGCATCGTCTTGCTTGCTTTTGTTTCAAATGCGGACGACGCTATGAGAAAGCGGTTATCGAACCCGATACGAATGGCAACTCTCATTTTTTCATTGGTGATGTTAGTCATTACAACTGGGCTGTTCTTCCAATACTTCGGAAGCCTTTCATGGGAAGGAATATCATTTAACAGCTACAATTACATCAATCGATACAATTGGATTGAATCTCTTGGAATTCATTGGACTGTCGGACTTGATGCGCTTTCATTCCCTATGGTATGGCTGACTACATTCCTGCTTCCGGTCACGATTATTGCGACATGGAATGAAAAGAATGGCGCACTCTACTTCCCAATCGTCTTGGCCATGGGTGGGGCGCTCATTGGCGTTTTTGTCGCCCTTGACCTTTTCATGTTCTATGTGTTTTGGGAATTAACATTAATTCCAATGTTTTTCTTGATTCTCAAGTGGGGTGGTAAAGATCGAAAATATGCATCTCAGAAGTTTTTCATCTATACATTTACAGCGTCTGTAATCATGCTTTTGGGACTCATTACCCTCTACTTCTTCCAAGATCCTGTCAATCCTTTACAGTATTCAGGTTCGGTAACGGGCCGGACGTTTGACATTGGTGAGATTACACAACATGCACTGAATGAGAACGGTAAGGGTTGGTACTTGGGTGCCAATATTCAGAAAATATTGTTCGTCATGTTGATGCTTGGTTTCCTCGTGAAACTTCCGGCCGTTCCTTTCCATACTTGGCTTCCTGACGCTCACGTTCAGGCACCGACTGGCGGTTCGATGCTCTTGGCTGGTGTTATGCTCAAAATGGGTGCTTACGGAATGTTTAGGCTCCCAATCAGTCTGTTCCCGCATGCTCTACAGTATTTCCAGCTCGTTTTGATGGCCATTGGTATGGTTTCACTGGTTTGGGGTGCAGTTGTCTGTTTGGGTCAAACTAATCTTAAGAAAATGGTTGCTTATTCTTCAGTGTCTCACATGGGGGTCATTCTCATCGGAATTGCTACTATGCAACCAATGGGGTGGGCAGCAGCATTGTTCATGATGTTCGCTCACGGTATTATCAGTCCTATGCTGTTCGCGGTTTGTGGTGCATTCAAACACCACTATCACAGTATGGAAATCGGTGCCATGCGTGGTATGGCGAAACATTCACCATGGCTTGCAACATCGATGATGTTCGCCTGGATGGCCTCGCTTGGCCTACCGCTCTTAGCAGGATTCGTTGCTGAATTGATGATGCTCATCGCCCTCTGGTATTTCCTCGCCGCAGAGGGTTGGAGCGTATTCTGGATGGTTGGTCCTGCTTTGGTTCTCGCCATCACAGCCGGTTACTATCTTTGGTCGATGCAACGAACCATCTTCGAGGGTGGCGACGAAACTCAACCACCAGAATCACTGCATGGCGAGCCTGTTCCAGATATCACAAATCCTGAGAAGTTGGCCATGATTATCCTCGCCGTGTTCACCATCGTGTTTGGTGTTATGCCGTGGATTGCTCTGGACATGATGCATGATTGGACTGCTGAAATCTTCAAGGGTCTTATCTTGCCAATCCTCGGCGGATTTAACGGAGGTGCTTGAAGTGTCAGAAACCACTACAGTCGAAGCATTCGGTGACGGATTCATCAGTGCGCTCTGTCCTGAACTGATGTTGTTTGCAGGACTTTTACTGTTAATTATCGTTCCAAATTTGGGTCGTGGAACATTCCGGATACGAGGTACTCAAATCCGTGTACCGTGGCTTTTGGGCGGTTCCCGTTTCAAAATAACCAGTGATCCAAGACTACCAGCATGGATTGCTTCAATCACGCTTGGCAGTGCTTTCTTGAACGTTGTTTACATTTTTAGTCAAGGTCTTGAGCGTGTTGTTATCGTTTCTGAATCTGGCAAAGAATTGCTTCTTGTCAATGGTTTTAGCCGAGTGTTCGAAATGATTTTCTTTGGTGCATTAGCCTTGGCTGCCTTTTCCAGTATGAATCGTTTGCAGGTGAAAGGCATCGGAGCGCATGTCTCAGAACATGAATTGTATAACAATCGACGACAGGCTGATTTCTACATTCTCATGGTGACTTGTGCTCTGGGCATGTCGGTTGTTGCACTCGCTCAAGATCTGTTTGTTTTGTTTATCGGTCTTGAACTTGCGTCTTTCTCAACATATGTTTTGGTTGCGTTCCTTAAGGAAAGTAAGGTGGGTGTAGAATCCGGAATGAAGTATTTCATCGTAGGTTCAGTCGCTTCTGGTGTCGGTCTCTACGGACTTTCAATGCTCTATCTCTGGGCAGGGTCACTTCAATTCAGCGTACTCTCAGTTGCCTTTGCTGAATCAGGAACCACTGCATTACCACTCATTGGAATCGGTTTTGTTCTGGTTGGTTTCGGATTCAAAGTAAGCGCTGCACCGTTCCACTTTGCTGCTCCTGATGCATATGCTGGTGCCATTAGCCCAGTTGCTGGTGTTCTTGCTACTGCAAGTAAAGCGATGGGAATGCTCGGCTTGGTTCGGATGCTGTTGATTGTTGCAGCACCTGAATCCAGTGATGGCAGTGCCGTTTGGCTTGCCTGTTTAGGGGCTATGGCTGCTATCACCATGACGTGGGGTAATCTCGCAGCGCTCGGTAGTGATAATCCGAAGCGAATGCTTGCTTATTCATCCGTTGCTCACGCTGGCTACATGTTGGCTGCTCTGACTGCAGTAGGTGCATGGAATTGGGATGCAGCAGTTTCAGGTGATGCAGGAGCTGCAGCAGTCGCCGTGATGACGGCACTTCTATTCCATTTGGTCGTACTCGTCGCCTTCAAACTTGGAGCATTCCTCGTCCTTTCAATTCTCGAATCTGAAGGGGGGGCATCTCGACTTTCTTCGCTTGGAGGCTTGGCAAAGCGAGAACCACTCCTCGCAGTTGCCATGTTCATCTTCATGATTTCACTTGCCGGTGTCCCTCCGATGGCTGGTTTCCTGTCGAAATTATTGGTGATTATGGGGATTGTTCGTATCGCTGTTGGTGATATGGGTGCTGAAATTGCCGATGGTGGTGTCTTTGTTCTTGCCGATATGCACTGGGTATGGTGGCTTGCATTCCTCATGGTCATCAACTCCGCAATATCTGTTTTCTACTACCTTCGAGTTGTTGTCGTGATGTTCTTTGACGAGCCTGAAGAAGGGCGTGAAGGTCCGCTTCCGAGCGGTTGGCAGGTTCGCCTCGCTATACTCGCCTGTGTCTTAACAACAGTCTTTGTTGGTATAGCAGGGGACGCTTTGATTCGAATCTGTGAGATGGCTGCTCAAAGTTTGAACTATGGTTGGTAAAGCGAACACATAATGTGAAAACGCCTCATTGCGCCACTTTAAACGCATTTTTTAGGGTGCTGTATTCAAGAAGGGTCGACTGCTGGAGTGATTAGGTGAGGCTGAATGGGTCGACGTTATGAAGAAAAAGTGGACATAGAAGAGCTTGCTCGTCTTGAGAATCCTGAAGATTCTTCCAGTGGCAAGATCAGAGTGAAAATGCCAAACCGCAAAATCAACGAAATGTTCGCCTTTGCTGAACAAATTCTTGGTGGCCGACGGGTTACTGTTCTTTGTGAAGATGGCGAGACCCGTATGGCTCGCATTCCTGGGAAAATGCGTCGACGTCAATGGGTTCGTGACGGTGATTTGATCATTGTCTGGCCTTGGGATTTTCAAGATTCCAAAGCCGACGTTAAGCATCGTTACTCCAAAACTCAAGCGATGTATCTCTCACGCAAGGGTGTTTTGCCCAAAGAGCTCGATTTCTTTGGCATGAATACAGCAACCGATGATGACGATGACGAATTTTCGGATACATTTGGTGAGGTTGATGCTCCTGAGATTGAAGGTGAATCAACCGAAGAATCCGATGATGATGTCGACGATGTATTCGGTTCTGATGATGATGA